>Ga0209187_1001623_pt1 | contig 24887 bp, 25 predicted proteins | sample BantaG_FD_187430 | JGI IMG/M metagenome (GOLD analysis project Ga0209187, IMG submission 187430) | Marine algal microbial communities from Bantry Bay, Ireland - BantryBay_4 metaG (SPAdes) (version 2) | ecosystem: Host-associated > Algae > Red algae > Unclassified | place: Bantry Bay, Ireland...
TCTTGTAGCCATATCCCTGAGAATAGTATTGTCTAATTTGATTAATTGTTTTCATTCGTATTGGTTTATATGCCATATATGATCTTTTTAGATCATATATAATTCATCATCACCATTCTACATACTTTTAGAAGTCTTAGCTGAATAAAACAGGGGGGTCAGCTTCGAGCATTAGGGGGGTCAATACTTCCGTCAACTGGGGGGTCAATACTAGGTCAATAGACAAATAAGGATTAAGACAATGTTAACATCTTCTATAAGTTCTTGGTATTCTTATCAGAACCAGTGTCCAGTTGAATAAGGATTAAGACTAAAATCTTGATCATTTATCGCATAATCTCTTGTTATCAGAACCAGTGTCCAGTTGAATAAGGATTAAGACACTACTTCTTTATGATCGTAGTTGTGTAGCTTGTATATCAGAACCAGTGTCCAGTTGAATAAGGATTAAGACCATAGTAGCTAGTACACATTGATTAATAAAAGCGTTATCAGAACCAGTGTCCAGTTGAATAAGGATTAAGACTAATCATTTCACAATCGTTTAAAATTTGTTCTTTTATCAGAACCAGTGTCCAGTTGAATAAGGATTAAGACATCTCTTGGTTACGCCCTTTGATGATTGGATTTAATATCAGAACCAGTGTCCAGTTGAATAAGGATTAAGACAAGGATAACTCTCTGTTATTGTTAGAGCTTCTATTTATCAGAACCAGTGTCCAGTTGAATAAGGATTAAGACATTGTAAATATCTAGCAACGTATCGTGTTGTTCTATCAGAACCAGTGTCCAGTTGAATAAGGATTAAGACCTATGCTTTAATGACCGCTTGTCAGGTCTTTGAGTTATCAGAACCAGTGTCCAGTTGAATAAGGATTAAGACCTCTAATAAGTTCAACGGCCGCACTTGCAGACAATAAATCAGAACCAGTGTCCAGTTGAATAAGGATTAAGACTAGGCTTCTATTGATTTAGTGAATGCTTTCATACTATCAGAACCAGTGTCCAGTTGAATAAGGATTAAGACATAACGAATGATCAAGTATAGAATAAGACTAACACCATCAGAACCAGTGTCCAGTTGAATAAGGATTAAGACCGATAGTGAATTGAATTAACATAATAATAATGATTTATCAGAACCAGTGTCCAGTTGAATAAGGATTAAGACAAATTTTGCGTATTCATTATATAAAAATTTAAAGATCAGAACCAGTGTCCAGTTGAATAAGGATGAACGAAATGAAGTACGAAGTACCAGAGACGCGAGTCTCTGATGGAGAGAACCACGAAGTGGGTGGGTTAGCATTTATTACCAAAGAGCTTCATATATTTGATATCCAGAACCAGTGTCCAAATGAATAAAGATTAAGACTTTGCTAATCTCCTGATCTTAGTTTATATCTTGATTATCAAAACCAGCAAACAGTCGATTAAGTATGAATGAAATGGAGTACCAAATCATGTAAATCCTGAAATCATATAAATCATAGTTCAGACAACTTTGTCATCCACCTTTGGCGGATGATACTTCTCCAAGGTAAATTCAAAAGTCGACAGGAGTGCAATATCATAAACATATAGAGACAGCACTTCTTGATAAAATCAAATCAAATACTGCCTTGCCAATTGCAAAGCCGCCACCGTATGCGGATGCTTAAACAATCCCTCATCAAGACGATTGTAGACGGTTTCAATAGGCATTTCTACAATCTCAATCTCTTCATCAAAGTCCAATTCTTGCTGTGCTGTTTTGGTGGCTTCATATGCGATGAAATGATGTATTTCGCAGTCAATAAATACTGGGTTTGAGTAGACTGAGCCAAGGTGTTTCCAGTTTGTAGCCGTATAGCCAGTCTCTTCTAAGAGTTCACGTTGTACAGCTAACATACGATCCTCATTGGGTTCTAGAAGGCCGCCTGGTATTTCAAGCGTGTAATCCTCTATACCAAATCTGAATTGTCTAACCAATAGGATATTGTTGTCGATTGTAATCGGAACTACATTGGCTGCATCCTTAGATCGAAGGACAGCAATGTCTTTGTGTAGTTCTTCTTTGTCATCTAGATAGTCTCTGAACTCTAATTCAAAAATTTTTGACTTGTATTTCTTGTTTGTATAGACTCGTTTAAAACCCATGATTACATTGCTAATATTCTTGCCATATGTATAAGATCATCTTGTATAGCTTTAGATTCTTTTATGGCATATTCAAACTCAGTCAATACGATATCGTTATTGATGAGACCGACTGCCATATTTTTTGCTCCAGAGACAAGAGATTCTACAGCAGCATAACCAAAGCGACTAGCCAATACTCGGTCACTAGCGCTTGGAGATCCACCACGTTGAAGATGTCCTAGAATCAAAACTCTAGAGTCGAGATTGGGATTTATTTTTTTGATCTTCTTAGCAATTTGAGTTGCATTTCCAGATTTATTGCCTTCTGCTACAATGATGAGATTAAATAATTTGTTTCTCGTTTTTGAATTTTCTAGAAATGACACTATCTCCTTGATATCTGTTTTGACTTCTGAGGAGAGGGTATAAGATGCACCACTTCCAATTCCTGTATTCAAAGCTATAAATCCAGCATGCCTACCCATGACTTCAATGAAGAAAAGTCTGTTATGGGAATCAGCTGTATCTCTTATACGGTCTATAGCTTCTATCGCCGTATTTATAGCAGTGTCAAATCCTATGGTGAAATCAGTACCGTAGATATCATTGTCAATGGTTCCTGGTACACCTATGATCGGAATATCGTATTCTTCTGAAAAGACTTTAGCACCAGTATACGTGCCATTACCTCCGATCGCCACCAGCGCTTGAATCTTGTGTTTAACCAGGTTTTTGTAAGCTTTTTTCCTTCCTGCTTTTGTTCTGAAGTCTTCGCTCCGAGATGTTTTTAATACGGTACCACCTCGATGTATAATGTTTGCTACATCGGGTTTGCCTAGTTTTTTAATTTCATTAGCAATCATGCCTTGATAGCCATGAGATATACCGAAAACGGACAATTTATTATAAATGCTTGTACGAACGACAGCTCTTACCGCTGCATTCATTCCTGGGGCGTCTCCACCAGAGGTAAATACGCCAATTCTTTTGATTTTCTTTGTCATAGATTCTCTATATGATATTCAATAAGAGCTTCTATTGGTTTGGGTTCAACCTTTTCTGGGCGCAAATTAACTGTTTTCAACGCTTCTTCTAGCTCTTTTTTGAAATGAAATGCGATTGATCCAGTAAAAAATAGTCCAATGTCTGTGTATTGGATTGGAATGACTCTTTTATGAATAAATTCTTTAAAACATGGTAGCACACAATTACGCTTATCCATATCAGGTAACAATGGCAGTAATTGTGTAAACGATGCGATATACGCATTAGGTTTTTGTGAAGTATAAATAGAATTTACCAAATCAATGTTTTTCCCTTTTATATATTGTTGAAAAATTGCTGTTCCTGTCACTGAAAGATTATTTCTCAAGTAATTGATTATCAATGTCTTAGATAGATGGTATCCACTACCTTCGTCACCAAGCAAATATCCACCACTAGCAACTGTTTTAGTCAGCTGAGCACCATCATAAATTGCAGTATTGCTGCCAGTGCCAAGAATGCAGACAAGACCTCGGTTCTTTCCACATAAAGCTCTCGCTGCCCCTAATAGGTCGCTTTCAATGTGAAGCTTTTGGTTATTGTTCAAATGATCTTTAAAAGAAGCTTTTATTCTGTTGATCAAGAGTGGCGTACTTGTCCCTGCACCATAAAAATATATGTCATCTGCGCCCTTTACTGATGCATGTTTTTGGAAAACTCGATGTGTGATTGATGCTATATCAGACTTCATTGGATGCATACCTTGAGTCATAAACGTATCAACTAATCGTTCGTTTTCAAGAACAGCCCAGTCGCAAGTACTGCCTCCACTATCTATTATGATTGTTTTCATTGTAATAAAAAACTAAAGATAGGAATCAATTCTATTTGAATGGAAATCGTTATCTTCAAAAAATATAGAATGTCTAATTCCTTATAAAACAATGGCAATTGTAAAAGCAATATATAGATATCCGGTAAAAGCTTTAGGTGCAGAACTGTTGGATGAGGCTGAAGTCTTAGAATATGGAATCCAATATGATCGAAATTGGATGATTGTAAATGATGAGAACAATTTTGTTACGCAACGAGAAAAACCCCTACTTACTCAATTTGATTCTTCTATACGTAATGGACAATTATCAATTAGAGACAACCGAGATGGTGATATTATACGTATTCCTATACACCTAAAGGGAGAAGATGAAATCAATACATCTGTCTGGGGCTCCAATGTTACTGCTCAATCAACGGATGTTGTCATGGATGAATGGCTATCAACCAAATTAGAAGGCAATTATAGATTAGTAACTGTAGGTCAATCATTTAAGCGGCATAAAAATGTAGATTCTAAATCTATACCTGTCAGGTTTGCCGATGGATATCCAATATTGATTCTAAGTCAAGCATCTGTAGATAACTTGAATGAAAAATTGGATAAACCAGTAAAAGCTGATCGCTTTAGAGCCAATATTTTAATCGATGAATGTCCTGCACATACAGAAGACATTACAAAGTCATTTTCTACAGAACAGCTTAAGTTTAATATGATTAAGCAATGTAAAAGATGTATCGTAATTAACACAGATCAACATTCAGGTGAAGTCCACAAAGAGCCATTGAAAACACTTTCTTCCTACAGGAAAAAAGACAATGCTGTCATGTTTGGAGTCAATGTATATGCAGAGTCTTTTGGGACACTAAAAACAGGCGAAAATATGGACTTAGAGCTATAAATAGCAAATTGTATAAATCAATATAAAATTCAACTATTTGTAGAACACCAGTATTTATCGTATTAAATATTGACAAATAACTTATACGATTAATTGATTTGTCAACAAGAGTCGTATTGAGCACGATTTACAATACATGCTCAAACAGCATAACATTTACCCAGCCAATTGCTTCTTTGCACGCTTACGATCGTGCTCTTTCAAGAAGATTTTTCTAATCCGTAAAGACGCTGGTGTTACTTCAACGTACTCGTCTCCTTTTATGTATTCTAATGCTTCTTCCAAGCTAAATTTGATAGGAGGAGTTAGTTTGACTTTATCATCAGCACCAGAAGATCTCATATTTGATAACTTCTTGGTTTTGGTAACATTGACATCCAGATCACTACTTCTTGTATTTTCACCTATCACCTGACCCTCGTATACTTCCTCATTAGCGAATACAAAAAACTTACCTCTATCCTGTAGATTATTTAAACTAAATGGAATTGATTTACCAGTTTCCATACTTATGATGGAACCGTTAATTCTTCCGGGAATAGCTCCTTTGAATGGCTGATATTCTAAATATCGGTGCGACATAATTGCTTGACCTGCAGTTGCAGTCAACAGAAAGTTTCTCAGTCCAATGATACCTCTTGAAGGAATTGTAAATTGCAATATCGTACGATCCATTTTCTGTTCCATACTCAACATTTCACCTTTACGGTTCGTAACAGCTTCAATTGCCTTACCTGATAGATCACTTGGAAGATCGATAGTCAATTCCTCAACTGGTTCATTTTTAACACCGTCGATATTTTTTAATATCACCTGTGGTTGTCCTATCTGAAGTTCATAACCTTCACGTCTCATTGTCTCGATAAGTACAGATAAGTGAAGGACACCTCTGCCAAATACGATAAACGAATCTGCAGTTTCTCCTGGTTCAACTTTTAGAGCTAGATTCTTCTCTAGCTCTTTTTCTAATCTTTCCTTAATGTGTCTTGAAGTAACAAATTTACCTTCCTTACCAAAGAAGGGAGAATCGTTAATGGTAAACAACATACTCATTGTAGGCTCATCAATCTTTATTGTAGGTAAAGCTTCTGGAAGTTCTTTATCAGCGACGGTATCACCAATTTCAAAACCATCCAAGCCCATGATTGCACATATCTCTCCACCTTCTACAGTTTCTACTTTTCTTTTCTCAAACCCTTCAAAGACATAAAGCTCTTTGACTTGAGTTTTTGACATAGATCCATCTCTTTTTATAAGTTGGACAAAATCACCACTTTTTAAACTACCACGTTGAACACGACCAATAGCAATTCTTCCTGTGTAAGACGAATAATCTAAAGACGTGATTAGGAGTTGCAGATTCCCTTCTGGTACCTGTGGCGCCGGAACATGTTCTAGGATAACATCAATTAAATAATTGATATCTTCTGTTGGAGCTTTCCAGTCTTCAGCCATCCAGCCATGCTTTGCAGATCCAAAAACAATAGGAAAATCCAACTGTTCATCGGTTGCGTCTAAAGAGACCATTAGGTCAAAAACTTTATCAACAGCCTCATCTGGAGTGCAATTTTCCTTATCAACTTTATTGACAACAACAATAGGTTTAAGTCCTAGTTCGAGTGCTTTTTGAAGCACAAAGCGAGTTTGCGGCATTGGGCCTTCAAAAGCATCAACCAATAATAATACACCATCAGCCATGTTTAACACACGCTCTACTTCTCCACCAAAATCTGCGTGACCAGGTGTATCTATGATGTTTATTTTAGTGTCTTTGTATGTTACCGAGACATTTTTAGCTAGTATTGTAATACCGCGCTCTTTCTCAAGGTCATTACTGTCCATGATCAAATCACCTGGAGTTTCGTGATCCTTGAATATTTTGCCCGCTAAGAGCAATTTGTCTACGAGTGTTGTTTTACCATGATCTACGTGTGCGATTATGGCAATATTTCTAATATTTTGCATTGTCTGTCAATTCAGCGTGCAAAAGTAGTTTATTTAGTGATAGGATGACGGTTAAATGTCATTACACAAAAAAAATCTGCATTATATTAACCATTGTGTTATTTTTAGTCAGTTTTATCGTCATAACCATAGTTTAAATTTTGATTTGAATTCATTAAAAAGACAAATACCAAATATCCTCTCAATCATTAGGATTTTCCTAGCGTTTTTGTGCTTTTACATGGCTATGACGTTTAGTCAACTTCACTTAACCATATCTCTTGGTTTATTTGTACTTGCAGCAGCAACGGATTACCTCGATGGGTATCTTGCGCGCAGATGGAATACCATATCCAGTTTTGGCAAAATCGTTGACCCAATTGCAGACAAAATTCTTATACTCGGCGTCTTGTTCATATTTAGTTACAAGGGAGTTGTTCCTCTCGTGTTGGCAATAATCATTGCATTTAGAGAAATACTGCTGACTGTCATACGTTTACTATTATTGTCAAAACAAATAGTCATTGCTTCTATTCAATCTGGTAAATTTAAGACAGCTTCACAAGTCATTAGTGTTGTGATCATCTACATGATGTTAATATTTAGAATTCCATTAAAAGAAGTAATAGGTGCTTCTGGTTTTAATGCAGTCATATTGGTGCTTATTATTTGGGTGACTTCTATTACTGTGTATTCTGGCTATGAGTTTTTTGTTCAAAACACCAAAGCGATAAAGCAATTAAGTCTGTAATGTTTCCTTTCACGAGTACCTTCGTTAAAATAAATTTAAATAGAAGCTAAAATTTGAATCGAACTTTAGTTTTCTGAACATTCGTTGTCTGACTTAGACCAAAATCAAATATTTCATAATGAAACAGTTAAGCATTATTCTACTATTCAATGTTTTTTCATTGGGATGTCTATTTTCTCAAAAGACACAAGCAATTATTAGTACAGAATTTGGAGATATGATTGTTGAGTTGCACAACGATACGCCGATTCACAGAGATAACTTCATTAAGAATGCATCTAATGGATGGTACGATGGTACTATTTTCCACAGAGTGATACCTTACTTTATGGCACAAGGTGGTGATCCTAATTCGATAAATGCTACAGCAGATCAGGGACTCGGTATTGATAGATGTGTACAACTACAACCTGAAATATTGCCACATTACATTCATAAGAAAGGCGCATTGGCTGCAGCTCGATTACCTGACAATGTCAATCCTGAGCGATTGTCTAGTGGCTGTCAGTTTTTCATTGTCCAAGGATATAAACACAATGACGCACAATTGCAATCTTCAGGTAAGTCTTTGACAGCAAAACAACAAGCTTGGTACAAAGCCAGAGGAGGCTCTCCATTTTTGGATGGTGATTATACCATATTTGGACAAGTCGTCGAAGGACTTGAAGTACTTGATCTGATTATGGCAATGCCTACAAATAAAGAGGGAGGGATCAAAGACAGACCAGTTGAAGACGTACCCATGACAATTAAAATTCTAAAATAAGTTTGTCGGATACAAAATAATACAAAGTATTTTTTCTAAGGGTGTATGACAAAATGTACTTCTTTAAAATCAGAATTTTCTTCACGCGCCTTCACTTACTAAAGAATTCCTGCGCTGCTATCCCTAAATAGACCATAGGGCGAGCAAGACCAATTATAATTAATGATGTTTGTGCATTTTTTTTTTCTAAAGTATTCATACAGATAAAAATTGATTAGCTATCTTATCTCCATATTAAGCATATTGATGATTACAGCTAGGATATTTATTTTAAGCATTATTCTATTATTGAGTACACTTTGTTTATCACAAACGGCACACTGGCGTACTGCGATGTTAGCATCTGATGAATGCAGCTATTTTTCAGGAAAAGTAGAACCTACAACAAATTGGACTTCTCTTGAATTTGATGACTCTTCTTGGGAAAGAGGTAAAGGAGGCGTGGGATACAGTGATGCTGATGACATGACCATTATAGACAAGACCATAAGTGTTTATCTGCGATACAAGTTTGAGGTGACTGATGTTTCAAAGATTGAAGAGGCAATTTTGCATGGAGATTATGATGACGGATTTGTCGCTTATTTAAATGGTCAAGAAATTGCCCGAGATGGATTAAATGGTACTCCTCCAGCGTACAATGAAGAAGCAACAGCACTACATGAAGCACTGCTTTATCAAACAGAACAACCAGAATCATTCACTTTAGCAAAATCTGATCTACTGGACATGTTGACTATTGGCACTAATATATTGGCTTTTCAAGTTCACAATTTTGATGGCCTTGCCAGTTCTGATTTGTCATCCAACTTTTATTTTTCCTTTGGATTTGCTGATAACACTTCTGACTATACAATGACCCCAACTTGGTTTATAGCTCCAATCACAAGCATTGAATCGTCACTGCCAATTATTAAGATAAACACAAATGGTAGAACCATAGTAGACGAACCTAAAATTTTAGGCACCATTGGTATTATAAATTCTAATGGGATAAATGATAGTGAAGATCCATTCAATGAATATGAAGGTGTTATTGGTATTGAAAAGCGAGGTCAATCCTCACTTAGTTTATTTCCCAAAGTTGGGTATGCATTCGAAATGAGAGATGAGGATGGTAATGATATAGATACAAGCTTTCTCAATTTTCCAGAAGAAGAAGATTTTATATTGCACGGCCCTTATTCTGATAAGTCTTTAATGAGGAATGTGCTTGCAATGAACCTCGCAAATAAAATCGGCGGTTACAACAGTCGGACTCAATATGTCGAACTATTTATCAATGACAGATACGAAGGCATCTACGTCGTGATGGAAAGAATAAAGCGCGATAAAAATAGGGTAGACATTGCTCGGTTAAAAGAAGATGACATAGAAGGTGATGAATTGACTGGTGGCTATGTATTCAAAATCGATAAAGGGACACCTGATTGGAGGTCTAATTTTGACATAGTTAACAGACAAGGAGCCAAAATTGGTTTTCAGTATGTCTCTCCAAATCGTGATGACATCGTACCGGAACAAGCTGATTATATAGCATCTTATGTCGACAGTTTTGAGTTGGCTTTGAGTAGAGGCTCATTTGGAGGTAAAACATTCGATGAGTATATTGATATCCGATCTTTTGTGGATCATTTTATCGTGAAAGAATTAGCTAAAGATGTAGATGCCTATAGGATCAGTTCATATTATTATAAAGAGAAGGACAGTGATGGAGGTAATTTATTTGCGGGTCCTGTTTGGGATTTTAATATTGCTTTCGGTAATGCAAATTATTGTGAAGGAGGAGATCCTCGCGGATGGATGTATTCTTTCAATTGTGATTTGGGTAATCCATTTTGGTGGGATTCTTTTATGAGAAGTAGTCTGTTTACAGATGAGCTCAGTTGTCGTTGGACCGAATTGAGGGAAGGTCCATTGCATTTGGATAGCATCATGCAATTTATAGATACACAAGAGGAAATATTGAATCCAAATGTGCAGAAAAATTTTGATCGCTGGCCAGTTCTAAATAAGTATATATGGCCGAATGCTCAAGTATTGCCTACATTCTCTGCGGAGATAAATTATCTAAAACAATTCATTATTCAGAGACTTGTATGGATGGATAATGCAATAGATGCTAATTGTGTCGCGACGAACACTACAGATTTATCAAATTCTTTTAAGATCAACATCTATCCAAATCCTATCGAAAACATCCTTCACGTGGAATTGGAAGAGTCCCCAAGTAAATTAAGATTATTTCATATTGTAAATAGCCTTGGTACTATAATGGAAACCATACTGCCTGCTCAATCAGGTCAAGGTATGGGAGACTTAAGTATTGATGTCTCATATCTGAATAGTGGAGTCTATTATCTTCAGCTTGTAAGTGATGATTCTATAGAGTCTTTTCCATTTGTGAAGTTATAGATCTAGCGCATTGCAGATTGGAAATTAGCCCTTCTCAATCATAAACCTAGAATTATAAACTACCCTCAATTTTACTATCTTAGAATCATATAAAATTTTAATAAGGTGGCAAAGGCAAAACTGAAGACAACAGAAACAAGTGCGAGTGTATCAGCGTTTTTAAATGCTGTCAAAGACGAAAAGAAACGTAAGGACGCCAAGAGAATACTCAAATATTTTAAAAAGATCACAGGTAAAAAACCGAAGATGTGGGGTCCAAGCATTATTGGTTTTGGACAATACCAGTATAAATATGAAAGCGGTCGAGAAGGAGTGATGTGTAAAACTGGCTTTTCACCAAGAACAAATGCGTTGACGCTATATGTAGATGCAGGTTCTCCTAGATTAGAAAAATTGATGGCAAAACTTGGTAAGTATAAAACAGGTAAGTCTTGTTTGTATGTCAAAAAATTGGATGACGTGGACCAAGACGTGCTCAAGGAGATAATTAAATCTTCATGGGATCATATGACAAAGAAATATGGATAAGAAGAAATGGTATGAGCGAATTCCTCACCCAGTAACAATGCTGTTTGGCATTATTTGTCTTGCGACAATTATGAGCTATATTTTGCCGGCTGGCATGTTTGAACGTGAATTAGTGGATGGTAGGCAACGTGTCATACCTGGAACATTTTCATTTATTGATCAACAACCAGTTAGTTTTCTAGACATGTTTGTTGCTCTCTCCAAAGGATTCAAAACAGCCTCGGATATCATTTGGGTTATTTTTGCAAGTGGCATTATGTTTGGGATTTTAGAGAAATCGATGATGGTGGAGAATGCAGTTGGCACTCTAGTAAAAAAACTTGGCTTAGAGCGAAAGTATGTCATCGTAGTCGTCATGACTTTTGTGTTTGGTATGCTAGGCGTTGCCGTTGGCTATGAGAATAATATTGCCATGGTACCCATTGGTGCAATGTTGGCTTTGGCATTGGGAGGAGATTTGATATTGGCAGCAGGGATGAGCGTAGCAGCTATTACAGTTGGTTTCGGTTTATCCCCAATCAATCCATATACCGTAGGTACAGGTCACAAGATCGCAGAGCTACCCATGTTTAGCGGCGCTCTCTTTCGGTCAGCCTTATGTTTTTGTGGGTTATCCTTGCTCGCATTATACAACGTTCGTTACTTTAAAAAAATCTCCAAGAAACCAAGTGATCTAGCAGAAGGACTAAATACATCTGGCTTCTCCTTGTCAAAAGGCATTGAGAAATATTCGATGTCAGCAAACAATTGGCTAGTCGCATTCATCTTTATAGCAGGCATGGTCATCATGCTTTATGGAATCTTTGTGCATCACTGGTACCTTCAAGAAATAGCTGCCATCTTTGTTATGATTGCCATAGCAGCAGGTATACCAGCTAGAATGTCACCAAGAGAAATGTCAGAAACAGCACTTACTTCTGTTGGCGTAGTCGCGCCAGGAGCGTTCATGGTAGGCTTTGCCACAACGATAAAAGTCATTCTTGAAATGGGACAGATTAGTGATTCTATAGCGTATCAACTTTCAGAAATGTTGACCTCGCTTCCAGTCCTTGCTTCTGCTGTCGTCATGTCCTTAGCACAATGCGTCTTGAATTTGATGATCCCATCGGGGAGTGGCCAAGCCTTAGCCACACTACCTGTCATGATACCCGTAGGTGATATTGTTGGGCTAACTAGACAAGCAACCATCTTAGCATTTCAAATCGGAGATGGCGTCACCAACTTAGTCAATCCAACCTTGGGAGGCCTCATCGCCATGTTGAGTATGTGTCGAGTTCCTTTTGATCGGTGGTTGCGATTTATCGTTCCGTTGACTTTAATGATATTATTTATGGCGTGGTTGTTTTTAATGGGAGCAGTTTTGATTGGGTGGAGGTGAGCCTGTCGGAGGCGGGCTAATCTTGAATGTTGAATGTTGAATTTTTAATGTTTAATTATCTCTGTACAGTCATAACATTCTATTTAATAGAAGGAAGATCTGTGCCAAATGTGCGCGATAAGAGAGATGTCTAATTTCTACAAACTGAATGCCCAATATTGCCGCAGGCAAAAAGCCACAGGCATCATTCAACATTAAACATTCAACATTTATAATAGCGACCAAAGGGAGCTAACAACCTTGGTTCCCAAAAAACAAAATAAACTCTTGACTGATTGCTTCGCCCTTATCATTTCTCGCAGGCTCCCATTTACTAGGTAATTCTTTAAGAAGATCTAACATATAGGCATCTATAGAAGAAAAGCCACAAGTGGAGTCAAGCTCAGTTGATGTGATGTCTCCAGTCTCAGAAACAGTAAACATGATTCGACCAGACTGAATTTCTTTAGCATCAATAAATTCAAGTTTTGAGCGACTGGACTGACGTAGGTGCTCAGCTAATGAATTGTTTCCGCCTTGATATTCTGCTTGCTGCTCAGGGACAACTGAAATGTAATAAATCAAGTAGTCATTAAATCTTGTTTTATCAACATAGTTTCCTTTGATGTAAAAATTGCTACCATAATCTAATGAACCCAACAGATCAACTTGCAATAAATTTAGAAGATGACTGCTGCCAGTTTGTTTTATTTCGGATTCATCTAAAATGACAGTTTCAACATAGTCAAAGGCACGGTCATTTGGATTTGCATCTGTAGGTAATATTTGATTTACTGATGTGGCGTTCTGCAATTGTTCTTTAGTTGTCGTTGCTATAAATCTCGAACCTATTGAAAAAGTAAATGCATCGATGCTCGATATAGGATCGACAAATCGATCACCAAATAACATAGTTAAGGAAGATTCAGAATCAGAAATTGCCGCGTTTTGTGCGAAGCAAGTTGTCGACAAAATGATAAAGAAAGAGACAGCTAATTTTGACATAATGCTAGTGCTTTAGCTTAAAGATAGGTATTCTTAGAATCATGGATTAAAAAAGCTCAGGTTTACTATACCATAATCACATTGATAGACCAACAATTACATTAAAGCTAAACTGTTCAAAATATCGTATTTTCAATATATTTTGAAAATTAAGAAATTATTGTATATTTGATTTATGGAATACGCAGAAGCTAGATCAAGAATTATAGATGCATGGGGTGCTCTAGGTACGAATTGGGGGATAAGCCGAACAATGGCACAGATTCATGCTGTTTTGATGTTATCTCCAGAACCAATGACCACAGATGATGTCATCGAGGAACTACGGATTTCACGTGGTAATGTCAGCATGAGCCTTAGAAGTTTGCTAGACTGGGGGATAGTAAGAAAGGTGTATAAACCGGGACAACGGAAAGAACTCTACGAAAGCGAAAAGGATGTATGGGAATTAGCAACACAAGTGGCAAAAGAACGTCGTAGAAGAGAGTTAGAGCCAATCATCCGTGTGTTGGAGGATGTACAGAATGTTAAAGATGCTTCTGTCATGAAGTCTAAAGTCACGGAGATGAATAAGATGACGAAGCACCTATTGAAGTTCGCAAAACAGTCTGATAAATTTTTATCCATGTTCATAAAATCAGAAGAGAGCTGGTTCTTTAGCAAGATACTAAAACTCCTAAAGTGAGTTTTTTTTATACCATTATTTCAATAATTATTGAAAATACAGAAAATATGAAATATAACACTTACACAGCAAATTTCAACTATCAACAAATGATATTGAAAATATTGATAGCCGCAGTATGGTTTGTAAACGGATTCTTTTGTAAAATCTTGAATCTTGTTCCGAGACATCAGCAGATTGTGGCTGATATCCTAAGTGTAGAATATGCTCAGGAAATAACAGTGATGATTGGTAGCGCCGAAGTCCTTATGGCGGTTTGGGTACTTTCTCAACTCTATTCTAGATTAAATGTGATTCTTCAAATTGTGCTCGTGATAACGATGAATATTATTGAGTATACACTGGTACCTGAACTCTTATTATGGGGGGAAGTTAATATTGTTTTTGCAATACTATTCATTGGCCTCGTATACTATTCGGAGTATTCTTTTAGTCAAGCTTTTAAAAATGAACATTATGATTTTAAATAAACATCCGTTTCCAGTAGAGGCACACTTCGATAATTCTACGGTACTGACATTTGCAGTACCAAAAGAAGAGTTACAATCCTTAATTCCTGATTGTCTTGAATTGGATACCTACAACGATAAATGGGCATTCTTAGCAGTAGCCATGGTACAGTCAAAAAATCTAAGACCTAAAGGTTTACCTACTTTTATGGGTCATGACTTCTTTCTTATTGGGTATAGAATATTTGTTCGATACACCAACAGTCGTGGGAAACGGTTGAGAGGATTATACATCATTAAGTCAGAAACGAATAAATTAAAAATGCAGATAATGGGTAATATCTTTACTCAATACAATTACACGACAACTGATATCGGTATATCTAAAGAAGGATCGATAAAAGAAATATCATCAAACAAATCAAAATTTAGTATCAGCATTGACGAATCTGTAGAAAATACAGAATTGCCAGAACACTCACCATTTAACGAATGGAAAGAGGCTAGACGATTTGCAGGACCTTTACCATTTACATTTACATACAATAAAGATGATAACTCAATTCTAATCATCGAAGGTGTTCGCACAAACTGGAATCCTAAAGCTATAGATGTATCAGATTACAATTTTGATTATTTAAACTCACTGGAATTTAAGACGATCGTATTAGCCAATGCTTTTGAAATTACTAATGTGCCTTATCATTGGAAGAAAGGCAAAATAGAAAAATTAGAGAAATGGAATTAAAAAGAAAACCCTTTCAAGGCGTGTTGAATATTTTGGATTTCAACAGACATTTTTACTATTATGGTATAGCAGCTCTGGCAATCATACTCTTGATCATTTATTTTACCCAATTGCCAACGATTCTTAGTGTGCTGATCTTACTAGGATTCGCTTATGGATTATTAATGCCTTTGATTATCTCTGCCTACGTATATGATTATTCAGGTTATTATGAATTTGATTGGATGGATACTATAGTTAGCCCAAAAGCGGACAAGCTATCCTTGGTAAATATCCATGCTGGTTTTGACGAAACTAGTCATACGATAAAAAATAAATTTCCAAATGCTGACTTAGCTGTATTTGATTTTTACGAACAAGAGAATCACACGGAAGCAGCCATAGTTAGAGCTAGAAATATAAGTCAATTTTATCCTGGTACAAAAAATATAAAATCCAATCATATCCCAGTGCATGATGATCGTGTTGATGTTTTATTTCTATTGTCTACAGTCCATGAAATACGTAACCATAATGAGAAAGTCGAATTTTTAAAAGAGTGTTCTCGCGTATTAAAAGATAATGGAAAACTGCTTGTTGTCGAACACTTAAGAGACACCCCCAATTTTTTAGCCTTTACAATCGGCTTTACTCATTTTTTCTCAAAGATGGTATGGTTGGATGCTTTTAATAAAGCCGGATTTAACAATGTCGCCGAGAAAAAATTCACCCCGTTTATGTCAATTTTTGAATGTAAAATATAGTCATGACAGATTTACTAGTTATTAATTTAAATATTGTAGGTGGCCTGCTAATATTATTGGCTTTGATACACATCATTTTTCCGACTTTCTTTAATTGGAAAGAGGAGTTGAGTCGATTGTCTCTCATCAATAGACAGATGATGATCATTCATACATTTTTTATTGCATTAATGGTATTGCTGATGGGCGTGTTGTGTGTCGGATTTACAGAAGATTTGATTAATACTAAATTAGGAAAGACGATATCAATTGGTCTTGCTATTTTTTGGTCAATCAGATTAATTGTTCAATTCTTTGGATACTCATCAAAACTATGGAAGGGCAAAATGTTTGAAACTTCTGCTCACATAGGATTCACTGGTTTGTGGTTATATTTGAGTGGGGTGTTTTGGTGGAATGGGGTAATATCATTTTAGGATTTCATGGTTGTATTTTATAATTAAATTGAATTATAAAAATGAAAATAACAGGAATTATATTAATATCATTGGGCTTCATAATATGTGTGTTAAATCCTATTTATGGCTTATTAATTGGAGGTCCAATATATGTATTTGGATTGGTTCTGATGTGGTTAATTAAGGCGAGTAAAAGAACTAAAACTATGTGGTCACTAATTCCATTAGTATTGTGGTTGCCATCATTTATCTTTTTACATATGGTTTTTGCCAGAATTAGTAAAAAGAATGCCCAAAAAATAGATTACTATGTAAATCATGATTTCAACGGAATATTAAGAATCGTAGAATCGACTTGTGGTAAGGATCCAAGAATTGAAGATGGTAGGTTGCAATTTAAAATACCTGCAAATGGAGTTTATTTATTTAATGGAAAACTCAAATTTGGTCAAGTGAATACTCGGATATTTAAAATGACAAAGGACGATCAAATTGTAGAAGTGAAAGACAACATAAAGCAAATGAAGCCCGAAGATAAAGACACAGTAGGCGAAGAACGAATAATTGGATTTTGGGTAGGAGCAACAGGAGCACGATATGGTTGGTCTTATGGCAATGACAGCTACACATACACAAGTGTTCACATTGAAACAAATAAAGCGTATTCTGAAAATGATTATAGGATTATCACCAGTTCAAGAGCTAAAGTCATTGATAGCTTGCTACAAAACTGTAAGGAAGAGACTAAGCCTAATGAGTGATTATACTGTCATGAATTTAGTTGTAATTGTTTTGCCACTATTTGATCTGACGGTTAGTCACTCAACATCGCCGCAGGCTTCACTGTCTGAACTATGATTTATGTGATTTATATGATTATATGATTTTGACTTGTGCTTCGAGGTAGTAACACCTAATATTCAACACCGCTGCAGGCATAATCACTGACCGCATGCACTCAACATTCAACACTGCCGTAGGCTTCACTGTCTGAACTATGATTTATGTGATTTATATGATTAAATGATTTTGACTTGTGCTTCGAGGTAGTAACACCTAACATTCAACACCGCTGCAAGCATAATCACGGATCGCATGCACTCAACACTCAACACTGCCGTAGGCTTCAACACTCAACACCGCCGAAGGCCTTATAACTCAACACCGCCGAAGGCTCTTCACTACAAGCCATTCTTTTCATCTTCTTTCAAAAAATAATCTAGCGATTCTACTGGTACATCTAGTTTTGCATGATCTTTAATGACCGTTGCTAAGGTCGGTACTTTATCTCTAATATTTGGATCAACTTCTCCCCATAATTTTGATCTTATCATACATTTAGAACAATGCATAAATACTTCTTCAACTTCTACAATTAAGGCAAATTTAGGTAGCTTGTTTTTATAGGCCAATTCCTCTCTAATAGTTAAATCCGTTACAATTTTAGCTTTGCCGTTTACTCTTAATGACGGGAATGCCTGGAATCATAAATAATAAACCAACTGCTGAGTGTTTGAGAATATTGACAAACGTATCTGCTCGTTTATTCCCTAATCGTTCTGGAATAGCTATGGTTTTTTCATCCAAAACTTTGACAAATCCCGCTGGGTCACCTTTTGGAGATACATCAACTTGCCCACTCGCATTTGTAGATGCAATGGTTAAAAAAGGGGAATGGGCAATAAACTTTTTACAGTGCGAGTCGATGATTGAAATGACTTTGTTTTTTGCACCTTCACTTGGTGTACCCATTATTGTCCGAAGTTGAGTCTCAGAGGTGATGACTTCTTTAAATTGTTGACTCATGTGTATTCCTTTGAATTATGTTGCATGAAATATCAATTACTAACTGAATTGATTAGGCTATCAAAATAAGGAATTTTAATGGGAAGTAAATTTTTGATGTGACTCAAAAAACAAGGAAGTCTTGCGAAGAACCTCGAAAATTTGGTATCTGAAAGTCGCTCCGATTGCTACTTCCTCCAGGGAGATTGCTCATCTTTGTTGCTCTTCACTAAGGAATTAGCTTACAATTTTGACTAGTAAGCTGGGCAAAATTCTCCTGAGGAGGAGTGGATTCAGTGAAACTGAAGACGAGGTGGTTAATTTTACTACTTAATTAATTTTACTTCTTAATTAGTTTTTACTTCTTAATTAGTTTTTACTTCTTAATTAGTTTTTACTTCTTATTTATCTATCGTTACCATCAACACGGCTGACAACTAAACGTATTCAGATCTAAGATTTTGGTGTGCTCCACATTAAACACAGAATTTTGCTCAGTCTTATCTTCAAAAGACTCTACGATAAATGCTTTTGAGTTTTTCTTCATTGGAGAGAAATAGACGCAAGCTGTTATCAACAAGGCGACACATGCTGCCGAAGAGATGTAACTGATAAAGCGATATCGGTCCGAACGCTTCTTATGCGTAGCAACATCTAATTTTGATTCCAATCTGTCCCACAATTGTGGCTTTAAGTTTAGGTCTTTCGTATGCTCAGTATTCTGGATGATATGGTCCAGTTCCTGTTCATTAACTGACATATGCTTTATGTTTTTTTTTGATTAACTCTCTCATTCGTTTCTTCGCTAGGATGAGTTGAGATTTTGATGTATTTATACTGATGTCTAAGATTTCTGCTATTTCTCTGTGCTTGTATCCTTCAATGACATACAAGTTGAAGACCGTACGATAACCAGTAGGTAAAAATTCTAATAATTTCAACAACTCTTTATAGCCAAGATCATCTTCAACAGTTACTGGTGTTTTTATTTCGAGATTATTTATTTCTACTTGTAGTGTGAAGTTTACTCTCTTTCGCAACATCATCAAACATTGATTGACGATTACTCGTCTCATCCATCCTTCAAAGTTACCTTCACCTTTAAATTGATCAATCTTCGAAAAGATATTATAAAATCCTTGAATTAGCGCATCTTCTGCATCTGCCTCTGTCTTCATGTATCGCTTGGACACACTTAAAAATCTAGGCCCAAAGGTATCAAATAAGGTTTTTTGACACTTTCTGTCATTCTTTTTGCAACCTGATATGAGCGCAGAGATATTCATTTCATGTATCGATTGTATTTATATGATGTGATAATAACTGATTTTGGTGTGTCGATCAAGAAGAAAGTATAATTTTGCCTATTCAATAATGAGTATATGCAGCTAAATAATGGTGAATTTCAATTTGCAGGCGGTATTTCTGCCTTAGAATTATGCGAAACGTACGGTTGTCCGCTTTATGTCTATGATTATGATGTCATCGAGAGACAGTATAAACGGTTGACCACAGCATTTGATGTCAAAAATTTGAAGATCAATTATGCATGTAAAGCACTTACCAATATCAATATTTTGAAATTGATGAATTCGCTTGGTGCAGGATTAGATACGGTGTCAATACAAGAGGTACATCTGGGATTGCTGTCTGGATTCAAACCGCAAGACATTATCTATACACCTAACTGCGTGTCTCTTGAAGAGATTACTGAAGCAGTCAAGCTAGGTGTCAGAATAAATATTGACAACATTTCAATTTTGGAGCAGTTTGGAGCGATGTATCCAGATTACCCAGTTTGTATTCGGATTAACCCCCATATTATGGCCGGTGGGAATTCTAAGATATCTGTTGGTCATATTGATTCTAAGTTTGGTATCTCTTTTCACCAAATGCCTCACGTCATTCGTGTCATAGAGACTACTGGATTAAAAGTGGAAGGACTTCATATGCATACTGGCTCAGAGATTTTAGATTCTGAAGTATTCTTATTCGGAGCTGATATATTATTCAAACAAGCACATCATTTTCCCGATCTCGATTATCTAGATTTTGGTAGTGGATTTAAAGTGTCTTATAAGAATGATGGTATAGAAACTGATATTGAAGATCTAGGGCAACAGATTTCTAAACGCTTTACTTTCTTTTGTAAAGAATATGGTCGGGATTTAACCCTCATGTTCGAACCAGGCAAATACTTAGTAAGTGAAGCTGGCTATTTTTTCGCGAAAGTGAATGTAGTCAAACAAACGACCTCTACCGTATTTGCAGGTATAGACTCAGGCTTGAATCATCTGATTAGGCCTATGATGTATGATTCCTATCATTCTATTATAAACATATCAAAATCAGAAGGTCGGAAACGTATTTATACCGTCGTTGGATATATTTGTGAAACAGATACATTTGGCGTTAACCGACAGATGTTTGAGATCCAAGAAGGTGATATTTTATGCATTAAAAATGCTGGTGCGTATTGTTTTACAATGGCATCCAATTACAACTCAAGATTTAGACCTCCAGAAGTCCTTATTTATAATGGTCAACACCATTTAATACGCAAACGTGAAACAATGGATGATCTTCTCTATAATCAAGTAGAAGCTGATCTATTTCAAGCAACATTGCAATCTGGAGAAAACATGCTTGATCAATTAAACGGGCAAAAGGAAACAGTTAAACAAGAAAATCAAAATAAAGAAACAGAATGAGAAACCCATGTGTCCTATTTAGCATTGCTTTGATTTTCTTATTGATTAGTTGTAAAGAGTCGCCTGTACCGACTACAACTGCAATCAAACAAGTAAAACAGCAAACCATTGTTTTTGAAGATGATTCAGAGCTGGCACTTTCTGACAAAGAGATAAAGCAAGTGTTCTATTTGGTTAGGCATGCAGAAAAGGACACGATACCTAAAGACAATCCACGATTATTACCTAAAGGAGAAGAAAGAGCTAATGCGATTACTGATATATTTAGGCAGTCAAGAATTGACGAAATCTATTCCACATTATTTACGCGTACTTTGTTGACGGCAGAATCCTTATCTGGAGCCAAAGGATTGAAGATACTTCCTTATGACCACAGAGAGTTAAAGGCATTTGCGGAGTCATTAAAACAAAGGGATGATTTATTCTCCGCATTGATCGTAGGTCATTCGAATTCAACACCTACACTTGTTTCATTTCTATCAGATAAGGATTCTAAGATGTTTCCTCAGCTCGATGAGAGTGTGTACGATAAATTATACATTGTCATTATTCACAAAGACGGCACTTCAGACGTTAAAGAACTTAATTATTTTACTGAATAGATTATGAGTGAATTAGCCAAACATTTTGAACCAGGCTCCATTGAAGCCAAATGGTATTCTTATTGGGAAAACAAGGGGTACTTTCATTCTACACCAGATGACAGAGAACCGTTCACAATCGTGATCCCTCCACCGAATGTGACAGGTGTCCTTCATATGGGGCACATATTAAACAACACCATCCAAGATGTCTTAATTCGAAAGGCAAGACAAGATGGTAAGAATGCTTGTTGGATTCCAGGGACAGATCATGCATCCATTGCGACTGAAGCAAAGGTGGTTAGAAAACTTAGGGCGGAAGGCATAAAGAAATCCGATTTAACCAGAGAGGAGTTTATGGCCCATGCATGGGAGTGGACTGATGAGTACGGAGGCATAATTCTTAAACAACTCAGGCGTCTTGGTGCGTCATGTGATTGGGAACGAACGGCATTCACGATGGATGAAGTACGCTCTGAATCTGTTATAAAAGTATTTGTTGATTTATATAAAAAGGGAAAACTCTATCGTGGACTCCGAATGGTGAATTGGGATCCAGAGGCGCAGACAGTGTTGTCAAATGAAGAAGTGTTACACTCTGATGAAAATTCACATTTATATCATGTCAAATATCAGATAGAAGACAGCGACGAGTTTATAGTTGTTGCAACAAAAAGACCAGAAACAATTATGGGTGACACTGCCGTTGCGGTCCATCCTAATGATCCAAAATATACTCATCTCAAAGGCAAGCGAGTTATCGTGCCATTGATCAATCGATCTATTCCAATCATTTTTGATGATTATGTTGATATGGAATTTGGTACTGGTGCACTTAAGGTAACACCTGCACATGATCCTAACGATTATGAAATAGGGAAGAGGCATGAACTTGAAGTCATAGAGACCATCAATCCTGATGGTACTATGTCAGACGCTGCTCAGATACATATCGGGACGGATCGGTTTGATGCCAGAAAATTGGTCTCCAAAGATTTGGAAGCAGCTGGCGTACTAATAGAGAAGGAAGATTACGTGAGTAGCATTGGTCGATCCGAACGCACAAATTCTGTCGTCGAACCAATGTTGTCTTTGCAATGGTACGTCGACATGAAAAAGATTGCAGCTCCTGCACTTGAAGCTGTCATGAATGATGATATAGAATTCCACCCAAAGAAATATAAAACTACCTATAATGTGTGGATGGAAAACATCAGAGACTGGTGTATCTCTCGACAGCTTTGGTGGGGCCATCGTATACCAGTATGGTATTACAAGGATGAATATTTTGTTGCAGAAAATGAGCAAGGAGCTTTAGAACAAGCTAAGGGGAAATATCCTGATATCACGCTTGCTGATCTCAAGCAAGATGAAGATGTCTTGGATACATGGTTCTCTTCTTGGTTGTGGCCGATGTCAACTTTTGGTGGGTTCCAAAATGCTAAAGAGTTAGATTATTACTATCCGACAAATGCCCTAGTCACAGGATGGGACATCATCTTCTTTTGGGTTGCCAGAATGATTATGGCAGGGTATGAATGGGCACCTTCGCTTGTTCCAAGCAAAGAAGCACTGCCGTTTAAACATGTCTATTTTACTGGAATGGTAAGAGATGAGAAGCGACGGAAAATGAGCAAATCTTTGGGTAATAGTCCAGATGCATTAAAGCTTATTGATGACTATGGTGCAGATGGTGTTCGATATGGTATGTTGAGTTGTTCGCCAGCTGGAGGAGATTTATTGTTTGATGAAAAACTGGTTGAGACAGGTCGAAATTTTTGTAATAAAATTTGGAATGCACTTAAGTTGATAAAGTCATTTCAACTGGAAGATAAGCCTTCTAACAAGATTGACGAATTAGCAGTGTCATGGTTTAATGCCAAGTTTAATGAAGTGCTGGAATTAATCGATAAAGAGATGTCCCAGTTTAGACTATCAGAGGCTTTGACAAGTTTATACTCATTCATTTGGGGAGATTTCTGTTCTTGGTATTTAGAAATGATAAAGCCAGAATACGGACACACATTATCTTCTAAGACCTATAAGGAGACCATTGATATCACGGAAAAACTGATGATAACGCTACACCCATTTATGCCATTCATCACCGAAGAAGTTTGGCATCAAATAAGAGATAGAAAAGAAGGCGAAGATTGCATCATTCAACCATATCCAACATCTGGAAAGATCGATACAGATACAATTGAAAAAGTAAATCAGTTGACCACATTAGTCAGTTCATTAAGAGTCATTCGAAATAATAACAGTCTGAGTATGAAGGAGACAATGATACTACAGGTAGAATCTTCAGATAGTGCCAAAGCTATTTTTAGTCTGAATGGCGCAACGGAGATGGTGAGCAAAATGACAAAATTAGAAAGTCTTCATCTTCTAAATACAGACCAAATTTCAGATACTGGAATTTCCTTCCTTTCTGGCAAGGACAAATACATTGCAATCATTGATAAAGAAATTGATGTTGAAGCAGAAAAGGCAAGTATACAAGAAGAGATAAAATACCAGAAAGGCTTTATTAACTCTGTTGAGAAGAAATTAAGTAATGATAGCTTTGTCAATAATGCTCCCGAAATGGTTGTCAATAAAGAGCGTCAGAAATTAGCAGATGGGCAAGAGCGGTTGAGGATTTTAGAGGAGAATTTGGATAAGTTGGGCTAGAAGGATCTAGAATAATAACCACCTCGTCATCCGCTTAAAAGCGGACACCACTCCTCCTCGGGAGGAGAATCTTGCACTGCTTAAATAGTCGAAATGATAAACTGTGTCCTGTTACAACAGTAAGAGCTCACAACCTTATCCTTCATAGCATTTAGTATAAGCCGTTAATCTACCAATTTATTTGTGGTGCCCATTAAGGCGGTTGTCAGATTGAACCTGTAAATAATCATATGTTGTATCTTCATTCAACGAATGGCTATAAATCATATCTTTGAAGCAGACCAAAATTCTCCTCCTGCGGAAGAGTTGATTCCACCTAGTGGAAGACAAGGTGGTCAAACGTGATTGCTAGTTATTAACGGCTTTGTTGCATGAACATATTATAAAAAATGATCAAGTGTTGTATTTTAGAGTTGCAAAACTGAGAAAACACAAACTACTTGATCACATGACAAAGTTAAAACAAACAGTTAGAAAAACTTCTGAGAAGAAAAAAATTAAAGT
>Ga0209187_1001625_pt1 | contig 24863 bp, 14 predicted proteins | sample BantaG_FD_187430 | JGI IMG/M metagenome (GOLD analysis project Ga0209187, IMG submission 187430) | Marine algal microbial communities from Bantry Bay, Ireland - BantryBay_4 metaG (SPAdes) (version 2) | ecosystem: Host-associated > Algae > Red algae > Unclassified | place: Bantry Bay, Ireland...
TGTGGAACATACTGGATTAAATTTCCATTCCAGCTCGGTCTAGTAAAAGCTCTAAGTACACTGATTACCAATTCATAATAGAAATTAAGCAACTGTTTATAACAGTTGAGAGTTGTCAGATTGGCAACTATAGTGGTAACCAATTTAATTTCTATATATGAAAAGCTTAAACTTTAATTTAAAAAATCGAAGAGATCGCGAATCACTTTTGCTTCTCAGGACTACAATCAATGGACAACGATTAGTGTACTCAACAGGAATCAAAGTGCCCACAAAGTACTGGGATGAAAATAAGTCTAGATTAGTAATCAATTCTTCTTTTAATAGAGCACGTGCGATAAATGCACAAATTGAACATCTGAAAGTAATATTTGCAAAAACATTGCAACAATATTACACTTCTGGTAAAACACCTACTACTCGAATGATTAAAGATGAATTGGATATTCACTTTAAAAAGAAGTCTTCAATTACCAATTCCTTTAATCAGTACATCGATATATTTATTGAGGACAGGTATGTAGACCCTAAAATAAAGCATGCGTCTGTCAAAGTATATGGCACATTTCGTAACCACTTTTTGAGGTATGTTTCTAATCGAAGAATAGCTTTTGATGACCTTTCAGTAGATTTCATCTTAGAGTTTATTAAATACCTCCAATTGAAAGGATATTCAGATAACCATGTTTGCAAGATGGTTACGACTATGAAAACAATTTTGAACACTGCCGCAGAGAAGGGGATCAATAAGAATCGCGCTTATAAAAGTAAGTTGGTCTCTGTAACTCAGAGCCCTGCTGATAATATTTACCTGAATGAAGATGAACTTAAACTGTTAGAAGAATTGGAAATTAGTAAACAAAGATTATCAGAAACACGTGACTTATTTTTAATAGGTTGTTATACTGGATTGAGATACGGAGATTTTACATCGCTTAAGGAGGACAATGTAATTAAACTCAATACTGGTAAAAAAGCATTCAGGGTCATAACTTCAAAAACGAGCGACTTGCTAATAATACCGATCCATCCTATAGTGCAAAAAATATTGGAAAAGCACAATCATATTCTACCAGAAGGAGTGTCAAACCAAAAAATGAATGCGCACTTAAAATTGATTGGTGAAAAAGCTGGATTAACCGATTTGATTGTCAAAAGGATATTCAGAAATAATCGTGCTGTAAAATATGTGCATAAAAAGCATGAATTAATCTGTACTCATACAGCTAGAAGGAGCTTTGCTAGCAACGCATACAAGGCAGGCATACCTTCTATAAGTATCATGAAGATAACTGGGCATAAGCGGGAAGAAACATTTATGAAATACATAAAGCTGTCACTTGAAGAACATGCAATCAAAATGGCTGAGAATAGTTTTTTCAATTAACGACCGATGCCCCTTTGCCGAGTTACCCAGTTGTGATCTTTACCATATATATAATTTCAGATTTCGATTTTAGATTGGATTCAATTTCTGTTGGGATAGATACCCCCCCTCTTCAAATATATAGATGGAATTGTTTGTGTCTAGTCTCTCCAACATCACCCCACCTAATCTTTGGAGTTCATAAGAACCCTCGCCCTTCATCAAGTAGGGTGATTTTCTAAATTTTAAATTTTTTATCATGGTACAAGTAACAAATTACCGCAAGGTAGAAACTGATGAAGGTGACTCATACATCAGATTAATTCTTAGTGGTTCTCTTTCACTAACTAAGAGTGAAAAGACGGGTAACTACTATGCGAGTGTAAGACGGTGCTCTATTTCATCAACTTTTGATGAAGCTCAAGCAAAGCTTATGATCGGTCAAAAACTTTCTGGATCTATACAACGTGAGGAATGTGATAGTTACCAGTATGTCATTCCAGACACTGGTGAGGAGATTACATTAACTCATAGATGGGTTTATTCAGAGCAGTCAGATGAAGAGGTTGCAATTAACGAAATGGTACAAGAAGCTAATGAGGAGCTCCTAGAAGCTGCATAAGAGCAGTACCAGGGAAGGCCAGAACTCTTTTTTCCTTTTGGGGGAGGAAAGTTTTCTGCCTTCTTATTTACTAACTAAAACAGCAGAATCATGGCTTTACAAACAGGAGAACTTTTGTTCACTCAGTCTTTGAGTCAACTAGCTCAAAAACACTTGCATGCTTCAATCTTCATGATGGAATGTTACACTAGACACAGAAACTTAGACTACGGTGATATATGTGATGAGGACAAACGAATCAATGAAGATGCATTGACATCAGGAGCAAGGATAATGAGCTCTTACAAGATACCAGATGAGCTTACAGAGCATTGTAGGGATGAAAAGATATGGGTCATTACAGAACGAGAAAATCAAGATGGTAATAGATTAGTAACCACGCTACTTTTTCCTAGTGAATACTAAGACAATAATTGGACAGGGTTTTATGCTCTGTCCTTTTTTGTATAGATCTGAGGCACTCTTTTTTTTGATCCTATAAACACATCTCTTCGATGTCAAAACTATTGTCATTAAATAAGTCTGTACAAAACAGTACCCCATTATACAATCAAACAATAACCAAATAAGACAACTCCTTTTAACCAAATACATCTACACCTTTTACAGACTTCCTTCTTTCAAATAACTTCGATCAAGTAGTAATATTTTTTTTAAATAGAACCATGTACTTGCTTAGTCACTGTTCCTAAAGTAGTTGGACTAGTCATACTATTGGACTATGAAATTAGTAGTTAAATATTATAGAAAGAGAAAGTCCAATAGTCCAGGTAATCTTGGTACTTGCAGATACTTCTTTTAGGTAGAGGTATCTGGCTTTCTATTGTACGGTTATCCAGTGACAGTTTAGTATTGAGCATGCAATCTCGCTTCAAGGTTCCTCCGAAACAATATTTTTAAATCATCCAATAAATTATCATGAATTGTGCTAGATGCAATAACAAACACTGTACTCCAAAACCTGATGTAAAGCACAACATAGTTTACTGTAATAAATGTGAATTATGGTTTACAAAAGACTTGAGTAAAACTGATGAACAAATTGAATATGAGGTAAATCGAATTACTGTAAACAATAAATCCAACCAAATAAGTTTATGGTGATTTGGCCCTTTAAGATAGTGGAGGAATATATAAATCAGTCAAACTCAAATAAAATAGCTGTCTTTACTTTTAATGTAGCAGCGATTAAGTTGATAGTGCAGATTGTAGGATTAATCTCTCCTCGTTCGATTCTTCCAATTTGGGATAAGCTTAGATTCGAGGCGTAAGAAAGTTTCTCTTGTGTATACTCTTTCTCCTTTCTAACCTTTTTAAGATTGTGTCCAAAGCGCTTTAGGTACTTCTTATCCTTAATATTAATCACACCGAAATGTGAATATTAAATAAGTCTTATATTAGAGCATACATGCTCTATTAATGCCTAGCTCTTATCCCATTATTAGATTGCCATCAACACGGAAGAATTATGGCAAGCCATTGAAGGACTATTTCAATGTACCTCAACGGCCGAAAGAACCTAAATGCAATCCATACGACACAGCAAGTTATTTTTGGCTACTTGGCATTTATATTATACTACTATTTATTTTTAGTGGACATGGGAAAAGTTTTCTGATAGGTATTTCCATGCTATTTGCTGTAGGTATTTTTATAGTTGGATTAATACACTTTTCTGTTAATCGTAAAAACAAGGAAGCAAAATATTTATATGAACTTGATCATACATTATATTTAGAAAAATTTGAAAATTCATTACAGAGTGATTTCAGCGATTTAAGCATTGAAGACATCTATGAAAGCGTACACAACGAAATACATACGAATCAATTCACACAGCTTTCTGCTAGCACTACCGAGAATAGAGAAGGAAAATTTGAAAGGCAATTTTATGATTTTTTAAAGCAAGCAGAAGCAGAGAACTTTTACAAAGATTATATTATTGAAAACTTCCTAAATGGTAGAGCTTATATTCCAGACATTATATATCAAGATAAATACCTAAAAGTAAATATCGATATCGAGGTAGATGAACCTTATACTGTGAGTAAAGATTCATCTACAGCAATTCATTTTGGTGAAGGTACTTTGCATGTCGATTTTGATAGGGATATATATTTCAATAACAAAGGTTGGATTGTGATAAGATTTAGTGAGAGGCAAATAGTAGAACAGCCATACGAATGCTATAAGGTTATTAAAGAAACAGTTAGATCCTGGTTGATAAAGAATGATTTTGATACAGAAGCAATTATAAATTCTACTAAAATAAAAAGGGAAGCTTGCTGGGACGAAGAAAAAGGTCTCGCTATGGCAAAATTAAAAACCAGAAATAACTATCAACCGAATTTTGATAAGGCTCAAATAGGTAATCCAACACTAGTAGATATTATACACGATGCAGAATTGGATATTGCAGGTAACGAATTTGTTCTAGGTTCTTTAAAAGATGATGACTTGCCTTTTTAGTTCATAGAATCTTGCCAAATTGAAGAGACTTTACATAACTATCATGTTTTATGTGAAACAATAACAAATCATAGTCCGGGTTATCCGGGTATTATTAAGTCCGAATTATTAGCGATTGAATATAGTAGAGGACATGTTATGCCTGTAGAAATGAACCAACCTTCTTGCTGATCAACTAGTTTGTAATAAGCAGTTCAATATCAGAGATGTATGGTCTTAATTTCTATAGGCTCTACATGTCTATTGTGTTTTGACAGATCAATACTTCAAACAGAACCATGTTAGGATATAATAGAATTGGACAGTAGAGGCCTCTAAAGTAAAACAGGTAAGTACATATAAATCAAAACAAGAGTGTAATCAATTCTTGGGAAATAAAACCTATAGCACCTATCATTAGAATAAAGAAAATAATATTGCCTATCATACCAATGACTTTATAGAAACTTGTCTCTTCCTTGTATTTGATACTTTGGACTGTTTTGATTAAACCTAGAATAGTAAACAAACAAAACAGAATAGCAACTATATCTGGAATGACCTCTGAGGAATTACTTGAAAAAAATCTGTGTTCTAAGCCAACAAACACAAAGCATAATAGGGCTAACAGAAAGTATTTAAATGACCATTTACTATAGTTGGTCTTTGGTTTAGAATTGAAGTCATCTAGTATATCATCATTTTCCATTTAGTTTGATTGGTTTAGATAAAAAGAGAAACCTTTTAAATCTAATAAACTTTCAATAATTCTATTTTCAATCCTCTTTTTCTATTACTTCCTCTTCTTTTTATTATGATTTCATTTTAGCTATAAACTCAAAGCTTAAGAATGTTTTGACTAGCACCACCAATGTTTATTTGATAGTTATGTAATAGAATTCATTGAACTTTTACTCTACAACTTTTCTTCAAGCCAAGTATTACAATTTCCCATTTAATTCTATCGATGTGTATTGTCCTAACTATTAACTAAATATATAAGGTTAGATTTCCACATAAGTTAAAGCCACTCTACAAACCACTCTACAACTAAGTTTTTTATTGTTGATGGCATCCTTTATGCAATTTGAATAGTGCATTCTTTCACCCTTTAAACTCGGCACCCCATGTCCAATACTTTATACAAGTTATTTGTAATCTCCATTATTTTTCTGAGCTCATCTAAAACAGATCATATTCAAGGAGAAGGACTTAGTATATCAACCTCAGTGACAAATTCCTGCGGGACAATGCCTGATTTAGATTGGGGAAAATGTCAAAGAGATGATGTTGCATTTATTAGGGTTCATTCAGGAAGTTCTGCCATTCAAGTGAAGATTAATAGTGCAAATTGGATAGATCAAGGGCCAAATCTTGCAGGTAAATTCTATGCCACACCATTTGGAGTTGTTACAGTGAGATTGAGGTTAAGCTCCAATAATGCTTGTGAAGATGTCTATGAAAAAAATCAAACGCCAAATGACTTTTGGATTTCGAGCGTCAGTACAACAAAACCAACATGTACTAACCCCAATGGAGGAAAAATAAAGGTTTATTTTAAAGGCAGTGAATGGGGGCAGTCCGGCAAGGTTAAATTGGGTAACGGCTCTTGGACAAACGTTACATCTAATCCTACAATTTATAGTGGACTAAGTGAAAATCAATACAAAGTATATGTTGAAAATAGTAATCAACCGGAGTGCGATGATAATAAAACCATTCAATTGTCCATGTCTAATCCAAGTTGTAATGATGGAGATCCGAACACATCGGATAGTTGGGATGCATCTGCCTGTGAGTGCGTAAATACCTGCAACAAAGTAGGTCAAGACTGCGATGACAATGATAATTGTACAGAAGATGATAAGTTTGATGCTAATTGTAATTGTGAAGGGGTATTTAAAGATAATGACGGAGATGGAATATGTAACTTTGACGAACAATTTTGTGTGTCTGGAGCAGTAGGAGAAGTCAATATTAGTTTGGTAAATAGTGGCTATGATTGTTCTGAAGATGATGAATACAATGGGTGGGCGATCGTAAATATCTCTGGTAATTCTCCTTTAAAATATAAGGTGAATCCAGGTCATTTTAAATCTGTATCTGCAGGGCAATTAACAATAGAAGGATTGAGAAGGACAAGCCATAATCATCTTGTTTTAGAAAATCATACTTATGGGTGTAGGGACTTTTTAACAATACCATTTGATGGATGTGATGAAGATTCTGAAGAAGAAGAAGAAGAAGAAGAAGAAGAAGAGGAAGAAGATTCAGGCGATGATACTACCTGTGCTGGAAATCTATGTAATGACGGTAACTCTTGTACGGTTAATGATAGATTAAATAGTGCATGTAATTGTATAGGTACTTTAGTTGACTTTAACTTTGATGGCGTTTGTGACTGTGACAATCCTCAAGCTCCTGGTAAAAGTTGTGATGATGGTGATCCATCGACAATAAATGATTTAATTCAGAGTGATTATTGCACATGCCTGGGCGTTGACGATCCAAATAATGACTCAGATGGAGATGGTGTGCCTGATGTATTTGACTGTGATCCTGAGGATCCATTAAGGTTTAATTACCTATGCGGAGAGTGTATGCACAAGGATTCAATGCCATTTATTGGTACTCCTGACATCTCTATTCCATTTGGAACAACATCAACAACAACAGATCCAGGTGGTGGCTTTTTTAGCCCATCTGGAGGTCTAACAGCTGATCCCAATAACTTCTTTAACCCTATAAGCTTTTGTGATTGTCTATTTAATATTTGCGAATCAGGAAACTTATGTGAGAACGGTTTGCAACTCTCAGTTTGTGATGCTGCTGATCCGTCTATATTAAATTATTTATGGAGTAACGGAGAAACAACCTCAACAATTGATGTTTTAGCCCCTGGAGATTACTCAGTTACCGTTTCGACTTCTGAGATTCCTATTTTAGACCAATTATATGACGGAGCAGTTATTGGTGGAAGTCCAATTGTATCTGGTTCATGTCTGCAGGTTAGGACTGTCTCTGTTGTTGGTTGCGATAACTGTGATATATCTGCGAATATTTGTGTGCTAGGTGATCTTTGTCTAGATGGAAGTAGTCAGTTAAGCGTATGTGATGAAGAAGGGACAGCAATAACAGCCAGTCGACCACTCGATAATGCTGGTTGGGCTAATCAGATGGAGCAAGGTGGCGTACCTTTAGACGCAGAAGGTAAGATGTGTTTTACTCTTTCAGATATTGAAGGTAATAGTTTAAGCATGATTGGATTGAACTCAGACCCTGATGCGAATGCTCATTACAATTCGATTGATTATGCCATGTATTTCTATATTAGGAGTAATCTAGCAACGAATGGTTTTGCGATATACATTAGAGAAAATGGCAGAAATAAAGGCAGAAAAATATTACAGTCAGAAAGTTATGCAGGATCAGAATTTTGCATAGAACGAAATAATGGAACCATTACTTACCTAAAAGATGGTGTAGAGTTTTATACAAGTACTATACAGAGTTCACTGCCTCTTTACTTTGATAATTCCTTTTATTCAGCTAATAGTGGTGGATGGAGTGGCGGCTCTATCTCGATTAGTGATATAACAAATGGTGGAACCGATCTAAGTTTTCCTGTAAATGATGTATTGTCCTATTATTGGAATACAGGAGAAACTAGTAATAGCATTACAGTTTCTCAAAGTGGAAATTATAAAGTAACAATAACCGACGAAGAAGGATGCGAGACAATAAGTTCTAAAGCAGTGGCAGGATGTGAAGAGTCAGATGATACTGAAGAACCAAATGAAGAAATATGTACTAATGGGATGCCAGAATGCGGTGATTGTGAATTATCAGCAAGTATATGTGAGACAGGTGATATCTGTCAAGATGGTTCAACTTATTTAAGTCTTTGTGATATTAGTAAAACAAGCTTTGCAGCTAGTAGGCCATTAGAAAAGGCTGGTTGGGCCAATCAAAAGGGACAAGGAGGAGCTCCTTTAGATGGAGATGGTAAAATGTGTTTTACCGTTTCCGAGCTCAGTGGGAATAGCTTGAGCATGGTGGGATTAAATGCTGATCCTGATGCAAATGCCCACTACAATACAATTGATCATGCAATTTATTTCCAAGTATTAAGTGATGAAACAGCAAATGGATATCGGGTATTGATATACGAAAATGGCAGCAATAAAGGTCGAAAGATACTGCAATCAAATAGCCTTTCAGGATCTGTTTTTTGTATAGAACGTATTAATGGATCTATAACCTATCTTAAGGACAATGAGGTGTTTTATACAAGTACACTCCAAAATAATGACCCTCTCTATTTTGATAATACATTCCATTCCGTGAATACAGGAGTATGGAGCGGCGGCTCAATATCCATAAGTAATGTATCTAATGGTGGTGAGGATATAAGCTTTCCAGTAGATGAGACCCTAACATATGCCTGGAGTACAGTAGCAACTAGTGATAATATAGCCGTAAACCAAAGCGGAACTTACACTGTAACTATAACAGATGATGAAGGATGCGAGACTGTTCGATCAACCTCCATCTCTGCTTGCAATGGGGATGATGATGAAGATGACACCGATGATACACCAGAAGAGATCTGCGACGACGGCATAGACAATGACGGAGATGGAAAAATTGATTGTGAGGATGAGGATTGTGAATCTTTTTATAGCTGTCTACCATTTAGTTTTTACACAAGTGTTTATCATCATGATGACGGGTCTCAAAACGGATCGATAAGAGTAACTCTAGTGGGAGGTGAAGCTCCATTCAATATCACTTTTAATGGAGAAGAGGTAACTATAGATTATAGAGTGGTATTTTTTAACCTATTGTCTTGTGGTAATTATACCATCAATGCAAAAGGAGCAGAATCAGAGTATCTACCAGAGGATAGAGTACTGGGTATAACTCAGTACCTCAGTAGTTTATACCAATATAAACTTGGTTATTGTTTAGATATAAACTTTGATGAAAATTGCGTCTTCAATCTTGAAACGGATGATGTCAGTTGTGTTGTTTGGTCTCCTGCGGAATTGTTTTCAGACCCATTTAGTTTAGAAACCTCTATATGCACTGATACATATGTAGGACCTATAACGCTAACCATTGTAGGTAATGATGGTAACATCTTACAGACGATAGAATCTAATGTTGAACCAAGATCTAGTCCTGGAACATGCTCAGATAATATTGATAATGATTCTGATGGTGTAGAGGATTGTGATGATCCTGATTGTCTAACCGATATTTTCTGCAACGATTTTGAAGTAGAAACAGATGAACTAGCATCAGAGTTTTATGACTTACTGGGCACTCATAATATCAAAGATCAATTCTTGATGAGTTTTGGTTGGCTTAGAGAAAATGAATCCATGACCTACTCAAAGTTAGATGGATCAGTAAAAGTTGTGATTCCTGTTTCTAGAATAGGAGTAAATGAGACCTCAGCACTACTTTTTGCATCTCTAAATGGCGAGGATAAGAGTTTTTTAAACTTTGTAACAAGTGATGATATCTATAATCATGTTAATAGTAGTGAGCCGATATTTTCAAGTGATACACCTGATGAATTTGCGGTTGCTTTATACCAATTTTATCAACAACAATTGTTTAACAAATTTTCAGATGATTTGCAGAACTATGTAAACAAGATTAGTTCCTTGAGTAAGGAGTATAAATCGGGATGTGATCATTTTGAAGTATGCAGTTATGTTAGAGGCGACATCCCATCTAGTGGTGGAGATGGCATAGCCTTGGATGCAATTGGTAATTTGATTAAAGAGAAAAAGGATAATGAAACACAAGATGATTCTACAGCGGGAGATGAATATGGCGAAAAAGATGGAGGCGAGTCATCAAATGGGCCACATGTATTCATTGAAATTTGTCAGCAATATGAAGAATGTTCTTTCGCTGATCCAACTCCAGTACCTCCTATATCACTAGTTGAAATAATTGAAAACAAAATAAATGAAAGACCAATACCTTATTTTGAAAGTACGGCATCTACTGATTTTCAAGAAAAGATGCAATTATGTATTGATGTTGATCCAAGGGTAAATGAAACCAATACAGAATTTGATCAATTTTGCTTAGATATTCAATTGATAAAGCAATGTGCTGGTAAGCTAGGACAAAAGAATTTTGAACATATTCTTGAGGCCTTAGATAAGTTTGTTTCTGCAGTACCTGTTCTTGTTCCTGCTTTAACAGCAGCTAGAAAAGCTATGTGTCAAAGTGCTAATGACAACCTGAATGTTTCTTTGATTGATCAAGATGTAATTGATTGGTTATTTGAGAAAAAAGAGGACCCAACTTTTAGTGTAGACTTAGATACATATAGCAGAGCTAAAAAAGTACTGGATAAAATGGGTGATTATGCCTCCAAAAATGTCAAGATATTACATAAATATCCTGAGCTTTTAGCTGAATTAGAAGTAGCAGATGAAGAGCTTCCAGTTTTAGTAGTTTGGGCACTTAAGAAAATTGGAAAGGCATCAGCTCAAGCAATTATTGATGTAGTAATGTCCATAGGAATCGAATATTTTTTACATGGTCACTCAACCTTGGAAGATGCTGCTTATGCAGCGGATATTGATTGGTGGGATGTAGGTGAGTCTTTTGTTGGAGGGCTAGTCACTGATGGGAAATTAGCCTCAACTTTAATTAGTCTAATGTCTGAGATGACTCAATATTTTGTTGATGTTGCTAATGACAAAAAAGAGTTTGATTGGGCTGATTTAGGAATAGAAACTATAAAAGGTGCGCTAGAAGGATATTTAGGGCATTTTACTGGCGAGCAAATTGAAAAACATTTACTCAAACGCTTTCCTATTGATGTATTAATGCAAAAACTTGATCATCTAAATATTACTGAGGCTTTGCTTAGTTTGCCAAGTTATAAGAAAAGTGTAATAAGATGGGTTTATACTCATGGAGGTTGGGCAACCCGAGGAACATTATTAGAAAATATATTACATTTTACAAGATATAAAGGGCTTCGTCATATTGGGCCATCAAATGGTCCTGTAGATTTTGTAAGTGGTATATTGGGTATACAATTAAAAACTACAGATAAAAATCCTGTAGCTGAATGGTCAAAAGTTAAAGGTCTTTTTTTATCAGGATTTAGAAGATTAAAAGATGCGGTGAACGATGGTCAAGTACATAAAGGCGAACTATTGACATTTGATGGTGGAAGGCTAGATTTAATGATTAAAGAAGAATATCAAGGTGCAATAAATGAAACCATTGATAGAGTAAGGGACGAAATTTTAAGTCTTCCAGAATTTAGTGGATACGATTTAAATTTTGAAATAGGTATTTTCTATGATTAATAAAATATTTTCAAAATTGATTCCTTGGGATCGTAATCTAAAAAGGAAAAGTATAAAACCTGCTTTAAGGGTATACTATGAAACAATAACACAAAAAGATGATCTTATATCTCAACTAAATAATAGTTTGAACAATTCGTCAAACTCTAAAATTAAATATAAAGTTGCAACAGATGTAGAGCCAATGATTTCACAAGAAGGTGACATTCGTGTAGTTCAATTTAGTCTAGCTCAACAATACAAATCACCTAAAGGATTTAATGCGTTCCTTGTTGGAGGGTTTGTCAATGACGGAATTGTTAAAATAATGAATCAATTCTTAGAAGTAGAAGGTTTTTATTACGCATTTTATTACGACTTACATTATAGTACTTCTCAAAATATACGCAATTGGGCTCATTATAAATATTCAGGAGGACTAAAACGTATCATTGATAAGCATGGGCAAAAGATTGTGGATTTATCATTAAGACCTGGAAGAAATTTTAAACTATCATATCAAAAAATTAATTTGGCTATTGGTTCTGAATACTGGTTTGCAAATGAGTTTTTCAAATCTGTTAGTAAAGATAATATTGCTAATTTTTGTAGAGAAAACAATTTGAGTTTTAAGCAAAATGAATCAAATATCGAAATGGTTTTGTATGAAGACCTAAGAGAATCATGGACTCCAGAAGTTCAAGCAATTCAGACAAAATTTAGGAATTTTCTAATTCAAAATGATAGTGGTTACAGTCCAAGTCTTTTGAGAAATGTGAAATCAAAAGTGAATGATAATCATTTTACTCCTAATAAGTGGTATGCAATAAAATCAAGCGATGCAGAAGGCATTCTGGAAAAGTTAGGTGTGATTGATTCTGAAAAAACAAATTGGGTTGATGGATATAGGCAAGCAAGGAATGTTGACAAGACATTTTTAACTAATTCAATTGGTGGGTATTGTTTGCTTTTAGGAAGAAATTTGCCAGAGCCTACAGTTAACAAAGGAGTATCAGAAGTGATGAACCTATTAAATCAGATGAGCATACAATTTGATGAAGCTGTTTACTTTGCTTATAGTTCTACAGTTGATTTAGCTTGTTGGATAAAGTCAATAAATGGTGAACAACAACGGCTATATATTGATGTGGAAGATTTTTATGTTAACAGAGGCGATACTGATCAAATCGAAGATTTATTCGAATTCACAAAACATGAAGAAGAAAAAATTAGATACCAGATAGATTATAATGATATTCTAAAAATTGCAACTGAATGGAGTTCAAATCCTAATTTATATAAAATAGTAGATCTAAATAAGGTAGGTGGGTTTATTTTTTAGGAAAAATTTTGATTAAAATTCTAAGTTGCATTTTACTCTGATTTTACAATAATAAATAGATATTAACATTAAAATTTATAATAGTATGAAAATTACAATTCTAATTACAATTAGCCTTTTCCTTGTATCTAATCTACAAGCAGAATTAAGATTAATAAATTATACCTCATTAGGTATTTCAGGTGTATCAACTTTGCCTGGTACAATTGGAAGCCCTGGAACAATCGGAACTCCAAGTCTCCCTACATGTTTTGGGTTTATTGAAACAGAAACAACAGGCACGGCAGGTCCATTCCAACTACAGTTATTCGCTTTAAATGCTGCTGAGCCTTTTACAAATATTGATGGTTTAGATGGCATTCATACTACAGGTGATATTTGCGAACAAGATTTTGATGTATATGTTGTCAATCGATTTGGTTGCTCCAGCTTTTTAGGTAGTGTAAGAAATGGTGTCTTAAGCAACTTCACGGAAAATGGTGTCTTGACACAACTTGTTGATCAAGATGATGCAGTTAGCGCAAATAAGATTGTAGGAGAATTAGATAATTTTTCAGACCAAATCAATGTGAGACCATCACAAAATCAAATTTTTATGGTTTATCCTAATCCATTTAGTACAAGTGTAAGTATTGGAGGTGATCTTACACAGGCATCTAACTATAGAGTGGCAATATTTAATTCTATCGGGCAGCAAGTGGCGACTCAGGATCATTACTTCAGAAAAGGTAGATCAGAGGTAGAGATCACAAGTTTATTCAATCAGGCTGCTGGAATTTATCACATCAAACTAATAGATATTTCTACAGATGAAACTTTTGTGTACAAAATGCTAAAGCTTAGATAGTAAAATTTAAGATACATGCAATAAAGCTCCCTATAGGCATTTAGAGCCTCCTCAGGAGACTTTACTTTATACTTTGACATTTCCTTGAAATGTAAATGAGTGTAAGGATTTACAACTTCTACAGACTAGTGGATTATTATTAGATAAAACTGAACCTGCTATATTGATTAAATATTTCATTACCTCTTTTTTAATTCTCAGTTCTATTACTCCAAGTTTATTTTAATAGGAGTTGAATTTCTAAATTTATAGCCAGCTCTAATATAAAAGACGTAGTTCACATGCTTTATAGCGCTGTTCACAAAGTTTAGTGTTGTAGGCTCAATTTTTTACATCTAATTCTTTAGATTAGCACAACCCTGAAAAAGTAATTGCTCATAATTTAAATTAAGAGCTATTATCAACATCGCTTTACCCAAGAATGAATTAGAATTTAATTCCCTATCCACACGGGAATTGCAAGTGCTCAAACTTTTAGCACTAGGACATTCTGCTAATTCGATATCAAAGTCTTTATTCATATCTGAGTGGACTGTTAAAGATCATAGAAAGCATATACTCGAAAAATTAAGAGCTAAAAATACTTGTAATGCTATCTATATAGCTTGTAAAAATAAACTTCTAATATTATAATTGATTCTTGTAACCGAATACTCAAACCAAATCTGAGCTTTTATGAAGAAATATATTACAATCATATGTAGTCTAACATTTTGCGTTCAATTATTTAGTCAAAATTACTTTGAATTACCAGTTAGATACTCGGAATACAGTGGTCAACAAAGATTCGAATGTAATCAGAATAATTGTGGAGTTAAATGCAAATCACATGTAGCTTCTGGCGAAAACGCTCAAAATTGTGTTTCTGATGGCTTTTCTTACAAAGATTATTATAACGACTATAATGTCTTCGAAACCCAAACATGCGATGGCTTTTGCGGTCTTCATACTGGAGTTGATTTATATGCTCCAGAAGGAACTCCTGTATTGGCTTCTGGAGATGGACGTGTTGCATTTATAAATAGCAGTTGGGCAAATTCAGCTTTAGAAAACCAAAGCAATAATGTAAATGGAACATTAGGTTACTTTGTTATTTTAAAGCATGAAGTGTCTATTAATGGTACACTTCATGAAATATATTCTAAGTATTGTCATCTTGAAGATGTGAACTCTTCTTTATCAATGAATGAAGTAGTTGCAAAAGGACAACAAATAGGTACAGTAGGTGATACTGGAAACGGGAATGCTGGTAAAGTACACTTGCATCTTGAATTTAGCTCTAATTTAAATCCTTGTGGATCAGGTTCTTTGTCCTGTGGTTATGTAGTTAATCCTACAGCTTCAGGCTATTTGGATCCGTATATGTTCATTAAAAATTCAATTACAGATGGTCAAAACATGGAATATGACGCAATAGGCTGTGATTTTCCAATGCCGCTAAATGTATCAAATGATATAAGAGAATTTGAACCAAATAATGTAATGAATATTGATGGCTCATCTAAATCACTTAGAGATGCTAATGCAATTAATTTGGTCCCTGAAATGAGGATTCAGAATATTCCATTAGCACCAATTACTTTAGGATCTGGTAGTTATGAATATGCTAGAATGTATGCTAATTTTAATACTCCTTATGATAAAGATATATTTTCATTTCAAGGAACCAACCCAGGAACATATATCGTCTACATAAATAATCTTAGCACCGCTGTAAGTATAGATATCTTTGAAAAAGATAGTAATAGCATTAATCTATTGAACAGTCCCGGATCGTTTATTAATGCACCCTCAAGTGAGATATATACCTATTGCAAACCTGGCAAAACTTATTTTATAGAAATCACAGGGTACAATGCTGGTATTAAATGTGCTCCTTACAATATATATATATTACAAAATCCAGCTGGTACTTGTTCTACAAGTACAAATGTTACCTCTCCATTCACTTGGAATAACAATGATCAAGAAAGATTAGATAAAAAAGATATACCAAAAAACTTAAAGAACAATAATCCTGAAATTGAAATTGTTCACAATCAATTATGTTTTGCAAACTCATATAATGTCAATGTAGATATTGTTTCTACAAGCTCATATAGCATAGTTGCGGATATTTACGAAAATGGTAATCTGATTAATTCAGTATCAAATTTGAATGAGAATTCTAACTATCCGATAGGTGTAGCTTCTAATATTTCATTAATGAGCAACATAAATATTGTTTATACTGGTCATTCAGACAATCAATGTAGCATTGATGTCCAAGAAAATATTTATGGTGGTTCTTGTCCAGCAACTCCTGTGTGCGAAATTCCTAGCAACTTAACAGCTACCACTTCAGGAGGCAGTACATCTTTTTCCTGGGCCAATATTTCAGCAGCAAATAATTATACGATACAATATAGTTCAGACGGATTCAATAACAACTTGGGAGGTGGAATCATAAATAGTAATTCTATTAGCAGTTCTTTTGCCAGTTGCAATACTTACTATTTTAGGGTCAGATCTAACTGTAGTACAGGTAGTAGTGCATATTCTGAATTTATGCCATTTTACGTAGGCAATGGATCGAATGCCTCATGTCCAATCCCCTTTTTAGCTATTCAAAATAATGGAAACTATATTCAGGCAAACTGGAATAACGTTTCAGGCGAAACAGGATATGAAATTCAATATAGGCAGGTAAATGGATCGTGGATGTCAAAATATCTACTTCAAAATGATAACAGTCATCCAATCCAAGCTTTAAATTGCGCAGACTACGAAGTAAGAATTAGAACAATTTGTAATTGTGTTTCTAGTAATTGGTCTACCATACAAAGTATTAGTACGACTGGATGTAATGTAACTACACCTTCGTGTAATGATGGAATGCAAAACGGAACAGAAACAGGAGTAGATTGTGGAGGAAGCTGTCCAAATTGCCCAAGTAATACTTGCAATGATTTTTATATTTCTAATCCATCCCCTACGAATTGTAATAATCAATTTGCGTTAGTTAGTTCTGTGAAAGACATATTGTGGGTGTCAGGTAATTGTACTTCGGGGTTGGTAAATATTCTTTACTCTATTAATGGAGGGAATTCTTGGAATACTGTAGTGAATAACTCACCTGATGATGGTTTTTATCAAATGACTTTTACTACAGCACATGTATCTAATCAATTCAGAATTAGAATTGAATGCACCTCTGGCTCTGTTTGTGCTGAGACATGTAATTATACAATAGGTGGCGATAATATTGCAGGTTGTACAGATCCAAATTCACATAACTATTCTCCATCTGCAACATATGACAATGGGACTTGCGAAACTTGTTATGATGGGATTATAAATGGTGATGAGACTGGAATAGATTGTGGTGGTTCTAATCCTCTATGCAACCCTTGTAATCCTGGGAATAATGTCATTCTTGATAATAATACGTGTGGAGGAACTTATAGTTGGGATCAGGATTTTGTAATCACTTGGGATCCTGGGTCTAATAGTTGTTCAAGGGTGTTTTTTGATGTTTCAGATGATGGAGGGCTAAATTGGCAAAGAATATTTAATCCGTCTCAAGGAATCTCAAATGATGGTGCCGCAACATTCAATGGTTCAGCTACATTTCCACAAACAACTGGGCAAATATTATTTAGAATAACATGTACTAATAATTCCAACAATTATAGTATTTCATCTTGTCCTACTTTAGTTACTACTTGTGGAGGATCTCTCGCAATTAATGACAGTCCTTGTGGAGCTATATTTGTTCCAACTTCAAATCAAAGTTGCAATTATCAAACCTATTCAACTTGTAATGCCCTAGCTTCTGGGGTTCCAGATCCTCCTTGCGGAAGCTACGATTTCGGAGACTTATGGTATGAAGTATTAGTACCCCCTTCTGGTGTTATTACTGTCCAAATAAATTCTCCACAAGTCAATTGGCCAAAGGTGGTTTTGTATGGTGGAAATTGTGGAAACGTATCTCTAATTCAATGCTTAGATAGTGCACCAAATAATAACCAATATTTTGAACAAACTTTCGAAAATCTATCTCCTGGAAATGCTTTATTTCTAAGATTCTTTTCTGCCAATTTTGGAGTCAATAGTATAGGAAATTTTGATATGTGCGTTTATGAACCTCAAGTATGTTCTGGTGAGAATCTAAATATTCCTCCAGATTTTACTGTGTCTTGTTATTTAGATGCTTCAGATCTTTCAATAACTGGGGATGTTTTGGGTGAGACCGTCATATGTCCAAGTTGTAATGAAGCAACTTATTCTGATAGTAATAATTATACAATTTGTGGCGGTGGAAATATTATTAGAAGATGGGAGTTTAATGATGAATGTAACGCTACATATTTTTACAATCAAATTATTACGATATTACCCGACAATTCTCCACCAGACTTTGACGAGCCTCAAGATGTAGTTCTTCCATGCGATACTGATATTTATGATTATAATACTATAGGTCTATACAGTAACTTTTCGAATTTGTGTGGTCAAGGCACAGGTGGTTTTTATGATAATGTTGATGGGTTAGACTATTGTTCAAATACAGGTTTAATTATTCGATTCTGGTACTATGAGGATGATTGTGGAAATAGAACTACAAAAGTTCAAAATATATACCTATACGATAATGGATGTGAAGCTACACGTTGTGAAGGAGAGAATTGTAATACTGCAGAACAGCTCACTGTAAATGGATATTATTTTTGTGATGGTCCATCTTTTGGAAATAGTGCAACATTTTCAAGTGACCCTGATGTAAACCATGCAGACTGGTTCTATTTTACAGCACCAGAAGATGGAGTTATGACAATCTATTCATGTTATCAATATGTAGATACTAGATTTACACTCCATGAAGGTAGTTGTGGCTCTCTAAATTTCATTTCTACATTTGACGATGAATGTGAAATGTCAACTGGTTCATATTCATATGCATCTTCTGGACAAATAAATGTTTCTTGTGGTAGTACCTATTACATTGAATGGGATGATAAATGGTCTCAAACAGATTTTAACTTCTATTTTCACTTTAACCCCAACAATCCAACTTTAGGTTGTAACACTACTTTAAATGTGAATTCCTCTTTTCATTCATTTGAAAGCGATTTTGATGATTTCATTCAAACTGGTTGTGATGATCTAGATTGGATACGACATTCAGGCAATACAACAAGTTCAGGCACAGGGCCATCAAGTGCATATGACGGCAACTATTATCTCTATGTCGAATCTTCAGGAAATGGTACTGGATACCCAAATAAGAAGGCTATTATAGAAACACCTTGTTATGATTTGACTGGGTTTAATCAACCAACTTTTTCTTATTGGATACATAGATATGGAGTAAATGCTGGAACGCTAGAAACGCAGTATTCAATTAATGATGGACCATGGATCACTGGCCCTTTTCATAACAATGTGTTGGTTGATACCTGGTATGGTTACGGATATGATTTTACAGCTCATGTTGGACAAACTGTGAAATTCAGATTTATTGCAACTACAGGTAATGGATATACAAGTGATATTGCTATTGATAAAGTTCATTGGTATGATGATTGTCCTAGCAACCTTTTAGTAAATTTTGATACAGGACCAAACAGTGATTATAATTATGAAAGAAGTGTGTCAATAACCGCAGATAGCAAAGTTGTAAGCACATCAGAATTGACGTTAGATGCAGGTAACCATATTAATTTGGACCCTGGATTTGAAGTTGAGTTAGGAGCATATTTTCACGCATATATAGATGGGTGTGGGAACATACCTCCATATAGTCAATTTCAAGCTGATAGGGATAACCTCGATAAAGTAAAACTAGAAAATGGAAGTATCCAGAAGTTTAAAATTGGAGATTTAAATAAAACTAATGACTGAATAACTATCAGCAGGAAATAAGGTCTTCCCAGGGTTCAGGCCCACAAATCCATGCCATCATGCTAAAGCATGAACCAGCCTCTGCTTGCAGCAGAAGCTTTGTCATTAGATTTGTCTTGACCTTCAACTGGTCAGGCAGAAAGCTATCAAATCATTTCAGAAGTCTTTGGCCTACCCTCCTGATTCAGCAGAGCTGAACAGTAGTTCATTCCACCACTGCGTTAAGACACCTGAAATAATCCACGCTTTCTTATATCGTACGGCAAGCCTGCATGAAAATTTGAGAGCATAGATCACGCCTTTTCAAGGCTCCCTATCCAAGCCTAAATTTTCGCTTGCAGAAGGCTTGCGCTTTTATTATTGGAATTAAATATTTATTAAGTTTCCTTATTGCCGTTTTACCACTTTGCTGTATTAGTTAATAAGGAAACTCGGCAACATGGCATGTTGGCATTGGAGTAGTTTTGTCATACCTAGTCCATTTCATTTTTTGTAATTTGAAGACATAGTGGAAATAAACGCAACTGCTAACAAGAGTTGCGTTTACACACTCGTTATTGATAATTGACGAAAAAGAATTATGGAATCTGAATTTGATACAAAGCAGAATTATAAACTTATACCAGTGGGTTAAGATTTATCACTTAATATTTAAAGTAACACTAAAAAGCTTAATTCAATACTTTATTGAACTTGTATTCATAACAAATTTGTTGTATACCATAGAATATAAAAGATTATGGATTTATTTACTTTGTTTTTACAATCTATTTTTCAATATGGTGTCGGGAAATCCATTGACGTCATGTATGAATGCTTTAAGTGTAAGCAAAAAGAGAATATCAAAATTGGTAATTCTCAATACAACCATATTGAATGTAAAAATTGTACAACATACAACAACCAGTTTACAAATGCATGTGACGTCACTATAAACAAAAGAACTAAAGAAATTGTACAAGGTGCAATAGGCAGTGGGAGTAGTCATTGGCATTGGCAAAAAAGAAAATTGTTTGGTGGGCCTTATGATTTAATATTACCACACAATTTAAGATTAATAGGATTGCAAGGAAGAACAATAGTACTAAAAACAACTGTCAAAGGTTTTCAAAATCAAAGAAATGTTATAGCAGATTGTTCTTCAGTGATAACACCTAATTCTAACAACTATTTACTTACAAATGTAGAACATAAATATTGGAATGATTTGTTTTGGGCTTTTAAAGAAAATGTTCTTTACGTCAAATCTGAATTACTCACTGAAAATAAAAAGCTTATAGCAGATAATGAAAGAGTGGTACAGTATAAATAAATATCGATAACATAAAAGGCTCATGATTCTAGTGAATACTAAATCATAGTAAGCGCCGAGTTGCCGTTTTTCCAACTTTACGTTTTAGGTGAATGTGGCAAAGCAGTACACAAAGAAATATACTATTGGTACATAAGCTTCTATATGTAAAATTGTGAGAGAGGTTGGAATTGAGAGGGTGGTCTTCAGACTGGAAAATCACCATATAATCATTCATCTATCCATTCTCTACATATAAACTAGTATAGCCTTAGTTGTTTACAAACGGATACAAACCTATACTTAACGCTAAGTATTACTGTTGATATTGATGACCATATAACTCTCCTTTCAATAGGTTTCTCTATGTCTTGTCTATACTCAGTATAATACTTTTAAACAATATCGCTGTGCTATTTATAAGCCCAACTTATTACTGCAAAGCTAGAAGTCGGGAAGATGTCAAAGTGGCGATGGGAAAAACATAAAAGTTTTCCATTCTACTAATGAAACTTTTTTCACTTTGCTACGTCTTATACAGTACTAGCTCATACTTCAATGAATTGGATAATGAGAGCTAGCCTATTATCCTAAGCCAAAGCATCGGCGAGAAAAGATGCGATATATATCCAGACTATCGGCGGGTTTATAGTCTTTTTAGAAAAAGACGCCTGTACATAGGAGCTACCGCTTCCGACTAGTATAACACTAAATTATATTTATTATGAACCATATGGTTTATCTAAAGTATGATGACCTAGTTAAGATAGTAAAGCAACTAGTACCTGAGGTCATCCAAACTCTTCAGAATGATCACGATGAAGAGAAATTTATTACGCGAAAGCAAACAGCAAATTTTCTATCCATTTCACTTTCAACAGTCGATGAGTGGTCTAGAAAGAAGATAATCAAAAAGCATTATCTAAAGAATGGAAGTGTTCGATTTGACAAAGAAGAATTAATAACTCTTATAAAAAAGTAATTGTTTGTTTGTTCTGGTCTATAGATAGCTCTATTTGAGCCAATAGACCAAAAAGGCCTGCTCAACCTTGGGTTTCTATAGTTTTTACTGTTTAATGATAAGACAGCCCAAGTAATAAAAAAGTTGAGTGGGCTTTTAAACATTTTGTAATGAATAATTTTTTAAAAAATGTTGAAGTTTACTAGTTATGTGAACTTCAATAGAAAAAAAGAAGCCGTTACGGCTGAGTACATTTGTGACTCTATAGTAACAGGCACAGTGCATAAAAAGGACATTAAGCCCTTGATTGCACAAATTAGAAAATGCGAGGTTGAGACTAAAAAAAGTAGTCTCAAAAAAAACCTGCCTGCATTTACAACGTCAGGAACGTTCAATAACGAAAGGAATGAAAAGTGCCTTTTATCTTACAACTCTGTCGTTCAGATAGATCTTGACTATCTTATTGGTTCGAAGATAGAGGTATTAAAAAAGAACCTCAGCAATATCCCTGGGGTAGTACTAGGATTTGTTTCGCCAAGTGGTAATGGATTTAAGATCATTGTGCTTACGGACTGTGAAAAACAGAATCACACCAAAGCATTCAATGAAGTAAAAGGATACATAGTGAACCGATTCAATGTTAAAGTTGACCCTTCAACTAAAGACATTGCTAGGTTGTGTTTTTATTCCTACGATCCAGATTGCTACTTTAATCCTGAGGTTGAACCGTTCAAGACTTCAAAAGCTAATAATGTAAAGCTTGAAGATTATGGTTCAATACCTGAGCCGTTTGGACAACCAGCTGCCTTACATTTCAGACATGCAGTGAAAAAAGTAGCTGTACCTGTGGAAGGTAAACGTGTTGAGGCAAATAGTGTCTCATTACATAAGAGTAGTGAAACAACTAGTCTGCATAACCCAGGAGTTCCTGAGGTTATTTTTGATCTATTCAAGAGCCAAGTGGAGTTCACGAATAGAAAGCAAACATTTGAGAACGGAGCAAGGAACAATTATGTTCATTACTTGGCTTCCAATTGTAGCAGGATAGGAATCCCTAAAGGACATATCGTAAGTCTTGTAGGAGCTAATTACTCACTTGATAAGCGCGAGATTGATGATTCAATTTCAAGTGCATATAAAAGAGGAGAAGGTTTTGGCAGTAAGAGCGATATAGCTGAAAGGTTAATTAGCTTAAAGCACCAAGGAAGTCCAAAGACAACCTTTGCCGATACATTATTCTACCCGCAATCTATCTATAAGTCAATGCCATCATTTTTGACAGAGCTTTGCAATTTAGTTTCGGAGAAGCGGGAGAAGGATGTATTCCTAACTTCTTTATTAGGTGGCTTGAGCTATTGTTTTCCAGACATCTATTATGATTATGGAGATGAAAGGATTTACTCGAACCTTTATGTGATGATCGTTGCTCCTGCAGGATCTGGAAAAGGTAAGATAACTTTAGCGAAGTTAATCTTTGAATACATAGATAAAAAGAGTTATGCAACCTTCAAAAAGGAGTACATATCGTACAAAAAAAGTTTGAATGATTGTAAAAAATCTTCTGATTGTGACCATGAAGATTTAGTAGCACCCGTCAGAAAGGAAATCTTATTATCTGGTAACACTACTGGGGCAGCAACTTATAAGTTTTTGAACAATCAGGATAAAAGAGGGCTAATGATGGAAACAGAAGCTAATGCTTTTACTAATGCAAAAGAAGACCAGCATGGTAAACAGTTATCTGTGATAGCTAGGCAAGCGTACCATCATGAAGCAATCTCAACGGAAAGGGCTGGTGATGGATTAAGCGCTACAATTTATGATCCACAACTGTCAATTGTATTAGGTGGAACTCCTAACCAATTAAAGCCCCTCATTAAAGAAGTCGCAGGTGGCTTGATGAGCAGATTTTTGTTCTACCCTTTTGATACAGAATTCGTTTATAAAAGTAGACATAATAAGAACGCATTCAGCATGAAAGAAGAACTTGAGATGTTTAGCGGTTTGTTAGAGAATATCATTAAGTACACAGCGGCGAACCCTTATCTTTTCAAACTAACTAAGAATCAAATCGTTAAAAATGATAAAGCGTTTGAGGCTTGGTTTTGTGAAATAGATAAGTCTGGTATAGATGAGGCTAAAGCGTGTATTAAGAGACTTCCTCTTGCTACAACAAAGTTGGCAATGATTTTTACTGCGTTAAGAAGATACGACGAACATAAAGCTGAAGACATGGGCATTTGTGCTGATGTTGATTTTGACAATGCATTAGAACTTACCAAAGTATATAAGGATAATATTTTGGTAGTACTGAAGTTCCTGATGCGACGGGGCAATGTTTCGAAAATAGATAAGGAAGGTGTACTAGAAATACTTCCATCACAATTTGAAACAAGGGAAGCTGAAGCAGTCGCAAGCTGGTATGACATACCAGAAGATTCAATGAGGAAGTACCTCAAGAAGGTAGAATCCGACAGGCTAATTAGATCCATGAAAATGGGTACCTATAGAAAAGTTTGATATAACTTTATAGAGGCTGCAGTAGCGCAGCCTCTATTTTCTATTTTGAATTGGCAACCATAGTGGTAACCAAAAAAATAATACCGATATAACTAATTGATTATTCAGCAGTTATATCGGTCTATTGTGGAACATACTGGATTAAATTTCCATTCCAGCTCGGTCTAGTAAAAGCTCTAAGTACACTGATTACCAATTCATAATAGAAATTAAGCAACTGTTTATAACAGTTGAGAGTTGTCAGATTGGCAA
>Ga0209187_1001626_pt1 | contig 24853 bp, 24 predicted proteins | sample BantaG_FD_187430 | JGI IMG/M metagenome (GOLD analysis project Ga0209187, IMG submission 187430) | Marine algal microbial communities from Bantry Bay, Ireland - BantryBay_4 metaG (SPAdes) (version 2) | ecosystem: Host-associated > Algae > Red algae > Unclassified | place: Bantry Bay, Ireland...
TTAGAGTAACATCCCTCTCTTACAAGAGAGGGACCGAGGGTGAGTTATACTCTTGGAATACTAGCTCAAATTAAAACTCGCATGCCCACCTGAGACTCAAAACAGATTCTGGAAATAATCAACATTGCGGGACGCTGCGCTGTGGGGCATTTCCAACCCTATCCGACCTCCTTCGTCGGACACCTTTCCCTTAAAAACAGATTTAAGACAATAGACTTAAGACGGATTTTAGAAATAATGAACATTGCGGGAGGCTGCGCTGTGGCGGCATTTCCAACCCTATCCGACCTCCTTCGTCGGCCACCTTTCCCTTGAGTGGGAAAGAAAAATAAATGTAAATGTGTTAATTAAATAATTTACGAAAAAGTTGTCATTCTGAGCCATGAAAATGAAAAAAGATAATTTAAAATTAAGGTAATGACAATCGAAATTTGTTTTGTAGGCACGCGATTCATCGCGGGAAATACTCACAATTTACAACTTGTCATAGATAGCGAGCGAAGTGAGTCGAAGGATCAGTATATTTTTACAAAATAAACATCCTGGTCATTCCTAGGAATCTTTAAAACTTCAAAATTATTTGTAGCACCATCACACTCTTCTATAAAATCGAAATGGGTACAAGTTTTAGGTAGTCCTGTAAAAATTAGCGAAAAATAATTATGTCCACCGGGCGGAATCTCTTTCCATTCAGGAAACATGGTGATGTTTTCAACGTGTGCTAATTCACTTTTGTGAGGACTCGCCAAATCATATAGATAAGTACTTGGCCATATCCTGATTGTGGAATAACTGAATGGATTGGCTTGATACAAAAAATGAATAATCACCTGCCCCATCTCTTCCGTCTGTGTTTTTAATTGACGTAGAATGGAAGGATCAATGTCCACTTTTGGTTTATCAATGATGATGGTACTCATGGGGTAAATTTAATTAATATTTGGGGGATTTGGAGTAGATGGTGGTAGATATTTTAAAAGTCAGACGTCAGCATCAGACGTGGGACCTCAGACGTCAGACAAATTGTGGAAAGGGATATTATTTTTGGTAAGCATCATTTTATGAAATTTTTCGATCTTAAGTGAAATTTTATCTCCCTACTTTTACATTTTACATTAAGGGTTTAGGGTTTAGGATTTAGGATTTAGGGTTTAGGGTTTAAGATCTAGGATTTAGGATTTCCCCAAAAACCTGCTTTCCACTTCTGCGCAATCTCCAATGCCGTGCCCAACATCGCTGGACTCCACTCCTCTACTTTCCAATCTGTATTAGATAAAATAGATGAATTCAGTTTTGTCGCCGCATCTCGATAATCACTGGCTTCTTCCAAAATGCTTGACAATATATTTTGCTGCGATTGCAAAACAGGGTCTTCGCAAATTACCTTATTTAGAATATTTTGAATGGGAAGAAAGGCATTAACTTCATTTATAGTAGGTGTATGATTAGCCCTTTTTACAATTTCACCCATTTTTGAAAAATCAGCATGAAATTGATTTTGAGAAGCCGCTGTTTGCAATCCATTTCCTAGCTGCTCCAAGACCACAAACTTAAGATTAGGACATTGCGGAATAATTGCTGCAAGTAATGAAAAAACTAAATTGGGAACAGCATCATCATGCGTATCCCGTCGAATTTGTTGATTACTTTCTATTGGATTTGCTGACCAAGAACCGCCAGAAATATGAATTTCACGCACCCGATTTAAATCATACGCCGCAATGATTTGATCAGCAGCCAAATTAAAATTATGCATTTGACAATAGAGATTATGGATATCCAAAATTAGAAAACCATTGATCTCTTTGAGTAACTGATTTAGAAAATTGCCTTGTGCTTGAACATCATCTAGGCAATACGCAAAAGCTAAATTCTCTAATCCTACTGGAAGCTGGCAGGCATCTTGGATACGAGATAATCTGTCTTTCCCAATTGCTAAAGTTGATTTATTCAATGGAATATGCAATGGAGCTCCTTTATGAAAATCCTCCCCCGTCATGAAACCAAAATGTTCGCTGATGTGGTCAAATTTGAAATGTTGTACTACTTTGCGAAGCTGCTTTAACCAATCTGCCTGCTCTTGAGTCCAAGTGCCTTTGAAGAGAGAGAAATAGACGCCATGGCCAATCAATCGACCTTGTTCTCCGAATGTTTTCAATAATTCTAAAAACCAATCAGGAATATTGCGATGCTTGTAAAGAGAATCAAAGGCCCACTCTATGGCTTCGACTTTTTCAGCATGCAGTAACGGCAATGCAGTCTGAAGCAAATACGTATCCAGATTGCATGCCATACTAGAATAAATGGATGTCTTCATAACCTATTTTACAAAAACGAATCTTTTTATATTATCCCATTCCACAAGCTGGGCAATTGCCCCAATCAGGATCTGCTTGGTTGTGGCTATGGTCTGCTCTGCAATTTTCATCACATTTTTTCTCTTTTACCACCTCTTTATTGTCTTCGACAACACCACAAGAAGTTACTCCTAAAGTAATTCCAACTGCAATTGCTTGTAATAAGGTTTTCGAAATTTTCATGTGTTTTAATTTTAAATGTTTAAAAATGGGTATTCTCTTTCTTGTGTAGACGCGTAATTTGTTGAAATGGTTGGGCCTATGTTGGTTTATTTAATTTTTATAGTGGCGATTTGAAATGCTTGAATGCTGAGTCCACTATAAAATCTATTGACGAGAAAAGCGCAAGACTTTATTCTGTTAGATTGGAAATCGTTTTGCCCAAGGTCTCTGACCTGCGGGCCTACTGCTTTGCGGGTGAGTGTGCATTCGGAGGAAGCGTTTTGAAAAACGCCTTTACGTGGGTAGTTTTCTTAATTGAGTGAAAACTATATTTTAGGAACCAACCATATAAAATTTCAATTCCAAAAATAGGGTTTTCAAAATTCGACTTTATATAGAGGGCTCAGCATTCAAGCATGCTCACTTCACAAAATAAACCTCCGCGATTTTATGATTTTTTATCTTATAAATGGCAATTGCCTTAACTGGTCCATTTGAAAAACCAGTCACTAATTCTTGGTCAATCACGGTATTTCCACTTACGATTCGGTTCACTAATTCGCAATGTAAATCAGGCGTATTCTCAAACATATTTGCGTAACCTTGTCGCATAGCTTCTTTTCCTTCAGATTGTAATTGATTCGGAAAACTGAAAATTTTCACATCTTCGCTGTAAGATTCCAAGAAAGCATCAATGTCTCTCGCATTGTAAGCATTCAATTGTTGCTGCGCTAATTGTTCAGGGGTTTGTTGTGCTAATTTTTTGAGATCTATCCTATATCCATTTTTAAATACTTCCTCAATTGATTTTAATGCATTGATATCTAATAATGATTTTCATTGAGCAATACTAAGTCAGCCATTTTACCTACTTCTATACTTCCGTATAATTTTTCTTTTTGCACCACTTTGTAAGCATCAAGCGTACTCGCTTTTAAAATAGCTGCATTGCTCATACCTGCATCTTTCATAAGGCCGATCTCTTCAAAAATAGAACTTGCATGTAAGGTTCCGATATTGCCAGCGTCAGTTCCAGTTGCAATGATTGCTCCCTTGTCCGAAAGTCGTTTTAAATTCTCCCCTTGCGTTTTCATTGTCGCTTTGGAGCGTGCTGATGACTGTACGGTGTAATTTTTATATTGATCAAGAACGGGTTCTTTTAGGTGTTTGGTGTCCATCAAAGAACCTAGTGGTATTGGATTAGATATAGACAAGTCTTCTCTTGTGAAGATTGGATTTTGAGCGAAAGTTTCATCATATTTCGATTTCACCATTAAAGTTGGAATGTAGACTACTTCATTCTCAATCAACATTTTCTCAAAGTCTTCATCTACTGGACTATCCACACTGTGCACTAAAATATCTGCTCCTGCTTTAATGGCAAATTTTGCCGTATTTAATTGAGTTGCATGAATAGCAACTCTAATATTATTTTTATGTGCTTCCTCAACCGTTGCTTTTATAATATCAAAAGTGGATTCCGCACTTTGATTTGGTAAAACAATGTACCACACTTTTATAAAATCTGGCTTAAATGGTATTTGCTTTTTGACCAACGCTCTTGCTTCTTCACTACTATTCACTTTCACAATCGGTGGGTCCGCAATTTTAAATGCCTCAGGTTGATAAGTCGAAACTAAAGGACCTGTTAAGTAAATGGTAGGTTTGTTAGGCACTTGATTAAAGGAATCCCTAATCACATAATTATACATCGGACCTCCAACATCAATCACAGAAGTAACGCCACATCTCAAGTATCTATCCAATAAATCTCCCGCATTATTCTTGAGCCATTCAATTTCATCATCGTAAGATTTATATTTAGTTAAATCTAAGGCATCAGGTCTGGTATACAAACCTCCTGATTGAAAAAAATGAATATGTGCATCGACCAATCCTGGTATTAAAAATTTGCCTTTCCCATTTATTAAGATAGCACTTTTGGAACTTGGCCCTTTTGCATTAATGGCCGTTATCTTACCATCCGTTATGCTGACAGTCTTATCCTTTTTCAATTTACCTGTATTGACATCAATGTAATTCACATTGTGAATAATCAAATCTTGAGCCTCAAGAATATTGGCCATAAAAAGAAAGCAGATACATATTATTATTGATTTCATGTTAAGGTTTTAACGGTAAGTAAGATAGGAAATGCTTCTAAGAATTATCCTAAATATTGAGATTATATGGATTGTTTAAAGGGATAAGCACTTGTTAAAGTGCGCAATTCTTTATAAAGATATTACTTGTTAATCCATTTCCTTGGCTGCGCCAAGGAGATGGGGTGGGTAGAATGATTGAGAGGCGTTTTGAAAAACGCCTCTTCAGGAGCAATTTATTATTATATTTAATCAATGATCATATAAATAAATACCACATTCCAACGATAATTCCAACGAATGTAATTGCATTAATAATTAACATTTTTCGTAATTCTCTTTGCAAGGATAATTGGTTCTCATTGATAATTTCTTGATTAGGGTCCTTTCCAAAATCTGGATTATAAGTCATTCCAAACTTTAGATCAGCTCCATATTCGTTTTTAAATTTTGATTGATGAGCGCGCAGTTTTCTATTCTGCTTCATTCTTTTAATCATGTCTAAAACGTGTCCTGCGTATGCCATGGATTTTTGTTTTTAGTTTATAATAAATTATAGGAATAGAGTGATTAATGGAAAGATTCTCGATGTAGGTCATTAAAATTCAGATGTACGATGGATGTCAACACTGAATAGTATAATTATTTATATCATTCGCCTGCCGGCGGGGCCTTCATTTTTTTTGCTGGCCCAAAAAATACGAAGCAAAAAAAAGGGCCTAAACCGGACAAACTCGCTTGGCTTTTTAGCTGCTGCTTGGCTCATTACATACCAGTATTTCACACTACGCTTTTCTCCCCGCTGCAGCCGCGCCCCAGGCGCCACGAAAACCTATTATGGAAAGCTCAAACAGTGCCCGGTTTTCTTCCAATTGGAGATTTCGGTAAGCATAAAATTGCAATCCGTCCTATCTGGCTTTCTTTGTTGGAACTCGAACCTCAGGATTTGGGACTCGGAACTCGGAACTCGGAACTTACCTAAAAATGAATCCCTCCTTCAAAGGATCATCAGGATCAAAGTAAAAAGATTGCTGACCAGTAACAAAAGCAGTTCCTTTCACATTTGGAATGATTGCAGGGTAATTGAAATATTTTGTCGTTTCTATAATCTTTACTTCCATTAAGCTTCCAAGAATACTCTCTATTTTAATCGCTTCATTGGCTTGCAATGTACCATCTGCAAAATGCAGGGCTGCTCTCCCACTCACCCCTGTGCCAGTTGGAGAACGGTCAAGTTCTCCTTGCGCAAAAACGCATACGTTTCTAGAATGATGTAGCTTATTTTCAGCTTCGGAGATAAAGATTACTCCATACAAAAAACTTAAGTCCTCAAATTCGGGGTGCTGGATTTTTTCCGAAGCCATTACGGCTTGCTTGATCAGTTTTCCATAACGTATAATGTTGTCATGATTCTCCTTATTAAGCTTCAGACCTAATTGTTGCGCATCTACATAAGCATAAAATGCTCCACCGAATGCTATATCATATTGAATATCTCTCAATCCTATAACATTGACATGCATATCCTTTTTGTAGACAAAAGAAGCTACATTATCAAAACTACAATATTTGACAATTCCATTTTCTCTATGGCCATAAGCGATAATTTGTCCAGCAGGCGTATCTATCTTTAAATCCGCCTTTGTAGAATTATCACCTAACAAATTTGTACCTAAAACAGCTTTTGTGATGGCAATAATTGCATGACCGCACATCGTTGAATATCCTTCATTGTGCAAAAAAATTACACCGAAGTCTGAATCAGCTCGCTCTGCTTCGACCAAGATAGCGCCATATTGATCTGCGTGTCCGCGCGGTTCCCACATTAAACCAGTTCTGATATAATCGTAATTTGATTTAAAATAGGCTCTTTTTTCTAAAATACTTTTTCCTTTAATTTCTGGAAGTCCGGATAAGATAATTCGCAATGGCTCCCCTTCAGTATGCATGTCCAAACATTTTATCGTTAAATGACCTTTGGGAGCATGAAATTTAAATTCATTTATATTGTCTAAGTGCATAACTATGCTTTATAATTTCATGATTTGTCCAATACCTTTATCGTTGGCACTTTTATAAAATGCTTTGGCAACAAACAAATCAAATAATGCCATTCCCACTGATTTAAAACAAGTGAATTCATCCTCAATTATTGTGTTTGATTTAATCAGGCTAGCAATAGTCGAAATTTCCTCCTCCTCAATTAATCCAAGTTTTAATGGGTTTATAATATCGCCTGTTTCTTGCTTTGCATGTAAGGTATCACAATACAATTTGGTTGCTTTTTCAAAAACCGCGTTGGGTAATTCTTGCATTTCTGGCGTGTAAGATCCGATTGCACAAATACATTGCTTTTGATACAATGCTATATCATCTGGTAAAACAGGTGAAGTTGAATTTGTTGCAGTAATTATAATTTCGCTACGTTTAGCCAGGTCATTAATATCTTTACAAGTAATTACTTCTATTCCCAAAACTTGTTTTATATGTCCAGCAAATGCGATGGACTGAATTGAATGGTAATTAAAAATCATGATGCGTTTTATTGGACGAACTTGAGCAGTCATTATTGCTACATGGATTCCTTGCGCGCCTAAACCAACTATTCCTAAAACAGATGCGTTCTGATTGGATAAATATTTTATGGAAGTAGCACCAACAGCAGCCGTTCTCAATGCGGTTAATTTCCCACCATCAAAAATAGCAACGGGTGCTCCTGTTTGCTTATTAAAAAGCGTAACTAAACCATGGATAATGGACTGCCTTAGTTTTTTATTATCAGGATTAACGGATACTAATTTTACGGCGTACGCATCCTTGGTAATGGCAGGCATTAGTAAGTGAGTATTTTCTTTATCTTTTAAATGCATGCGCAAAGGCATTTGAAAAGCACCGCCTTCATAGCAAAGCATGGCATCTTCAATTGCTCCAATCAACAATTCGGGTTTAGCCAATTTTGCTAAATCCTTTTCATTCAAAAATATCAAATTTTATAGCGTCTTGATCTTTTGTTTGATGTCTTTTGGAATGGCATCTTTGTGCACCATAATGGCCACTGTTTTCAGTTTAAAATAAGGAGCAGACATGTGTAAAAACCCTTTGTAATCACTAATTTCTCCCCATGAATTTTTGATTATATAATATTCATGACCGTATTGATCTTTGGATTTCCCTACTAAATGCATCAAGTGATCATCGGTAGTTTCGTAAGATTCAAATTTATCTTGGCGCATTTCTTGAGTCACTACGATTTCCTCGGCAGGATTTTCAAATACATCATCCCGACCTGCATCTACAGGTAGTACTGCGATTCCCTCCCCTGCAGAAAAACCTCGTTCACTTACATCTCCATCCCAGGCGATTGAATAGCCAGCATCTAATGCATTATCAACAATGGCTTCTAATTCATCCATTGGCACATTGATGAAGGATCCATTTGAATAATTATCTGGAATTTCTAAGACAAAATTCTTATAAAACGGGTGATGCGTAAAAGATGATAAACTGACATAATCTTCATGGTCAATTTCTAAACTTTCAGAAAATGCTTTTGGGGTGAAGGTTTTGCCATTGTATGAAAATTCCTCAGGAGCTGTTCCCAGATAAGTATCCAACACACAATTAAAAGCAGATGGCCAAGTTTTACTCAATTTCTTTCTCCCTATTAGTCCATCCATGATGCCTTTTAAAACTGCCTCCATTTCACTATGATCATGGCTTGTAGCACCAGCTAATTTTCCTGAGAAAACTGCTTCTGGAACCACTCCATATTTCATAGCCACATTTATTAAGTCGTGGGACAAGCTACCTTGACTGAAATTGGCTTTGCCTTGGCGAAGCATGTAATTTCTTGCTTTGTCTTTGTATATGTTGCTTACTACGAACATTTCGGAAAGATCATGTCTTCCATTTCCTTGACGCATTACTTCTGATTCCAAAAAGGAAGCTGTTGCGAAGCTCCAACAAGTGCCGGTTCTATCTTGGCTTTTCACATCAGTACATTCTACTTGCTTTTCAATTTCGAATTTATATTGTGCATTTAGAGAGCAAGCAATGATTAGAAGAATTAAAGTGATATTGAATTTCATGATTATATTTTGCCGTAAAGATAAGAAAATTAGGAATGCAAGGATATAAGTTTTTAAATATATACGTTTTGGATCTTCGTTATCTTGCAAAAATCCTTGAATTCGCTTTTAAATTTTAAGTTTGAGTCCATTTTGAAAAGTCCAATTTAAAAAATCAACACTAGCTATAGCCCGTTGAGATAGGTTGAGTCGAAGATCTTCTTTCAGTTGTGGCCGCGTCCCAGACCCCACGAAAAGGTATAACCGAAAGCTCAGACAACGGCCAGTTTTTACCAGAATTTAGCATTGCATTCGCTTCAAACATAAGCAGCCCACTACAGGCTGAACACAATTACATTTTACATTCTTCATTTATTTAAAACGATCAGATAGGGTAAAAGAATGCTCCTAAAGCACAGCGCCCCGCAATTCCCATGATTCCCAAAATCCAATTCAAGATAATCACAACAATCAAGTAAATCACGGTTCAACCAATGAATGCAAAAATTAGATTAATATATTGTTCCTTGACCAATGCTTCTAAAGCGAAGCTTCCCATAATTCCTATCTTTTCCAATAAAGCGTCTTAAGTCTATTTCTATCGCCTACCAGCGAGATAATTCAAATTTTGAAATTTACTTTATAATCCCTTCCCAAACTTCATCCACAATATTTCCACCACAAATAATTACTACATGATTTTCCAACTCACATTGATCTTGATATTGCAGACAAGCGGCAAGCGCTACACCAGCGGCGCCTTCTATTTTTTGTTGGTCCATTTCCCATGCTTGTTTTATGGCTTTTGCAATGTTGCCCTCATCGATTAATATAAAGTCATCGATTAGTTCTTGGCAGATGGGAAAGGTAATGGCATCTGGTTCCAGTCCTCCTGCAGAACCATCTGATAAAGTTGGCGGAAATCCGTCTTCATCTATTATTTCTCCTTTTTCAATACTTAAAAACATCTCAGGAGAATTAGCTGGTTGGCAAGCTATAATTCTAATGGTTGGTTTTACACTTTTTAAATAAGACGCAATTCCTGAAATTAATCCTCCTCCACCTACTGTGATAAAAACTTTATCAATATTTTCTAAATCTTCCAATAATTCAATGCCAATGGTTCCTTGTCCAGCTATGATCTCTGGATCGTTATAAGGAGAGATCCAATCAATTTCTTGCTCCGCTGCTTGAGCTCTAGCATAGACTTCTGCTTTAAGTGAATCTTCTCCGAAAAATTCCAAGTCCACATCGAATTTCTTGAGCTTATCCACTTTTGCTTTTACGGCAGTTTCTGGCAAAAATATGGTTCCCTTGCCTCCCGTTATTTGTAATGCGTTGGCTACTCCCATACCGTGATTGCCAGTTGATGCAGTGACTACATTTACGGGTTTACCGCTTTCTGCCAAAGCCATTACTTTATTCAAACTTCCCCTGATTTTAAAAGAGCCCGTGGGATTTTTATTTTCTAATTTTAAATAAATATTGTTGGCATTAGAAGCCTTGGACATGACTAGCGGGCTTGGCGCAATGTGTTGCCGAATTCTGGATTCTGCTTTCTCAATCAGTTGGAAAATTGATTTTGGATTAATCATAAAGCTTTTAAAAAAGAATAATATAGTTGATTAAACAGAGCCTCATTTTCTAGGTTGACTAATTTCCCAGCGTCTTTTATCTCAGCATTTTTAGCTTGAGATAAAGACTTACGCAAACCCAAAACATTATCTTTAAAATAATCGAAATCATACGCTCCAGTGAGTAATAAGACCGGTCTATCATATGGAATTTTATTATCTAATTTAATACGCTTTAGATATTCTTTTGGAACTGTTTTTTTATCGATAAGATGATCAGCAATACTAGATTGTGCATAACTTTGTGTCCATTTATCAATTTTTCTTTTTGAATCTTTTCCTTGAACGATTAAATTAAAATTTGCTTTCGAAGCTGCTTCCCAGTCCGCTCGCAATGCATCGCCATTTGCGGAAGCGAGTAGACTTATATAGATACTATCATTGATTTTTTCTCCAGGAAAATTTGGTGAAATTAAACAAAGGGAGGAGGTGAGGTCTGGTTTCCAAAGTGCTAGATTAATAGCAGAATTCGCATATAATCCATATGCACAAATATGCACTTTTTTCAATTCTTCTTGATCAACAATCATTTTCAAATTTTCCCACTCTTCCAATTTTGAGTTCACATCTTCGCTTGACTTCCCGTGCCCTCGCATATCAATCGTAATGACCTCATATTCTTTTGAAAAATAATCTATTTGCTTCAACCACATGCGTTGGTCTAATAATACCTCATGGATAAAAATCAACTTCTCTTTATCATCCGCGGCGCCATATTTTGTGTAATGCAAAGTTCTTTCCCCAATGGCAATACTATCAATAATAGGTTGAGTTTTATCTTGAATATACTCTCCTACTTTTTTAGGCGTATAGCAAGCTACCATTAAAAAGCAACTAAAGCAAATTATATATTTCATCATTAGACTATATATTATTACATTAATTTATTATACTTTGGGCTTTCGCAAAAAGACACTTTTGTAAAAATAAAATCCAATAACGAGCACCAAAGCACCAATTACTACATAAATGAAATATGGGCTGATTCCATTTGCCAAGCCATTAGCAGTTTGAACTGTAGTAAATATCAGGTAGGCAAAAATCCCAGAGCTGAATACATTCATCATGCTCATCATTTGCATTGCTGATTGGTAATGGGCGACCGCATTATCTTCAGTAATTTTAACAGGATAATTAAAAGTATGAGGATAGTTATTTAACACCCTGAGCATAACAAAAAGCAGCAAGCCTATGCCCACTAAAAGTAAAATAACTGATTTCCCTCCCATACCGTCTACCTCTCCACTTAAATCATAATGAATGGGTATTTTATCGGGGAGATTAGCATATGACAAAGCGGTATATACTACATAAAAAACACAAAGTGACAGGGCCAACAAATCAAGTATTAGTATAGAGGTACTTTTTGGAATTTTAATTTTTGGCTGCTTTCTCATGAATCAAATTTTATTCTAGGATCAATCAGAACATATAAAAGATCAACAATAATATTTATAATTATAAAAACCAATGCCGTAAATAATACAGCCGCCAAGACCACCGGAATATCAAAATTCAATAATGCATTCACAGTGATATCGCCCAAACCTTTAAAATTAAATACATTTTCAACGAAAAAAGCCCCCGCTAATAATGCAGCAAACCAACCACTTACTGCGGTAACCACTGGATTTAATGCATTACGCAAGGCATGTTTAAATAACACCGTATAATAAGAAAGACCTTTCGCTTTAGCAGTTCTAATGTAAGGCTGGCTCATTACATCTAACATGGCAGATCTAGTCAATTGAGTAATGATGGCAATGGGCCGCAATCCTAATGCTAAGCTAGGAAGCAATAGATTTTTCCAAACAAATACCTCATCCCCAATATCATTCAATTCTACAATACTTCCTTGAATATTCAAGCCGGTATAAGCATTTAAAAGAAAACCAAAAAGTACAGCTAAAATTATGGCAGTGACGTAGGATGGTAAGGAATACCCAAACACTGATAACATTACAATCAAACTATCAATCTTGGTGTTCTTCTTTACAGCTGCGATTACACCCAATATTAAACCAAGAAAAGTGGCAATCAAAATTGCGCACAAAGCCAATAGCGCTGTTTTAGGAATCGCCTCTTTCATAATATCAATCACGGGTCGGCCAGTTTGATAAGATTCTCGAAGCCAGGGCCATTTTATAATTAAGCTTTTATCGCCTTGATATAAAGTAAAATGGGAATAGGTATCTAATTTATCATTGTTGCTATCTATCCAATTAATTGGGCTTAAGTCAACTAAATATCGATACAATTGCACTGGTAATGCTTGATCTAAACCCAATTCTTTTTGTTTAGCTTCGACGGTTGCGGCGTCTGAACGTTGTCCGAAAGTAAGCCTTGTTGGATCAACCGGTGCTAAGTAAATAATCGAGGTTATGGTAATGACCACCAAGACCATTACCAAAAATCCGTATGCCAACCTTTTGCTAATAAATGCTATCAAATCTTATTTAATTGTCCGCGGTATCATATTAGCTTTAAAACTAATCAACTATTGGGTAAATTATATGTTAGAAGCCAATAAAATTATAGATTTGTGCTATGCAAGTAAAGCGTTTGAATTTTGATACCATTTCACAATTGTCGGTTAATGACATAGGATATGCAGGGTTGAATCCTGCTTTGGCTCCGTTTTATAAGTATGTTCCCAAATTAGAAAACTTTAAAAAGGTTATTGCTGATAAGCAACAAGAAGCTACGGATAGAGATTTATTAGTAAGTGTATTTAAGGCACAATATAAGACCTTAAGTACAGGATCAAAACATCTTGATCAGATTGAATTATTAGCAAAAGAAAATACCTTTACGGTAGTCACCGCACATCAACCAAGTCTGTTTACTGGTCCATTGTATACTATTTATAAGAGTATTAGCTGTATCAAATTAAGTCGCGTATTATCAGCAGCTTATCCTGAATATAATTTTATTCCTTTGTTCGTGACCGGTGGAGAGGATCATGATTTCGAGGAGATGAATCACATAAAACTGTTTAGCCACGAATTTGAATGGACTTCCAATCAACAAGGCGCTGTTGGGCGAATGAAAACGGACGGGGTAAGGGAAGTCTTCACTACGCTAAAAGAGGTTTTGGGAGACTCAGAAAATGCGGAAGCTTTGAAATCAATGCTAGCGCAAGCACTCAAGCAAGATGCCTATGGCAAATCTTTTCAGGATCTAATGGTTCAATTATTAGGAAGCTATGGCCTATTGGTTTTAAACATGGATAACCAAGCGCTGAAAAAGAGCTTTATTCCACATATTGAAAAAGAAATATTTGAACAACCTTCTCAAAATTATATTTTAAAAGCGCAGGCTGATATTGAAGCTGCAGGATTTAAAGCACAAGCCTACCCTAGAGAAATTAACTTTTTTTATTTAGGTGATAATTTCCGTGAGCGGATTGTACTTGAAAATGACCAGTATCAAATTAACGATCAAGACATAACCTTTACAGCAGCTGAGTTAAAAGCAGAAATTCAAAATCATCCAGAGCGCTTTAGTCCGAATGTGATAATGCGCCCTATTTATCAAGAATTTTGCTTACCCAACTTAGCATATATTGGCGGTGGGGGTGAAATTGCTTATTGGTTAGAACGAAAAGTACAGTTTGCTGAATTTGGAGTTAACTTTCCAATGCTGATTCGCCGAAATTCGGCCATGTGGATTGATAAAGGCAATGCAAAGAATATGGAGAACCTCAATTTCACCATTCCAGATTTATTCCAGCATGAACATGATTTAGTAAAACAATTTGTAAAGGATGTAGCTACAGAAGATTTACATTTAAAAGCAGAGACTGAGGCACTGAAATCTATTTATGAGAAAATCCAAGCTCGCGCAGCACGCATAAATCCAGGATTAGAAAAAAGTATCATTGCAGAATCTGTCAAGAATGTTAAGCAATTTGAATCCATAGAAAGTAAATTGGTGAAAGCTGAGAAGAAGAAGAACGAAGTGGAATTAAATAGGATTAGCAAGTTAAAAGAAAAGCTTTTCCCAGGTGATTCATTGCAGGAGCGGAAGAATAATTTTATGGAGATGTACCTGAAGCATGGATCTGGATTTTTTGATATTTTGTTGGAGGAGTTGAATCCGTTAGAAGAAGGATTTATTGTTTTTGCGGAGGATTGATTCGGGAGAAGTTCCAAGTTCCGAATGGAGGTAAATAAGTGGTAACTTCCCACGACAGTCAAGGTTCTAGCTTTTAAGCTAGGTATCTGTGGGCATGAAAAGCTGGGACCTTAGTATGGGCTCGGATGCTATTCGACCAATTCGTGTAAACCAATCAAAGCTGCCACCTTCTGCTGCCCAAAAGCCATCGCTTAAAAGGTAACAACTTGGCTTTATTACACAGTTCCAAGCTTGGTGTACAAAAATCTACCAGCTTAATTGATTCTATTTAGAATACACAAACTATCATAAATTTGGTCACAGACAATTTTCTAGAAAAAGCTACAAAATTAGTTTTTGGAAGTCAAAAAGTCATTTAAAAATAGCTTTATAACTATCTACATAATAAAAATTATCCTCATCTCTTTTTAAAATATAGAAAATACCATCTTTTGTGTGCGCTAATATGTTTTTAAATAGTAAATCTTGCTCATCTTGATATGGCACTTTTTTAGTAAATACACTTTGACCAAGATTATTAAAAACTTCGAGAAATAAATACTTTTTACGATTAATATATTTACTATGAGTTAAATAAAATTGATTATCAAAATAGTCTAAAGAATACACAAACTTAAGTTCTTCCCTGGAATTAAGTTTCACTTTTTCATCAACAAGTTGTAGACTTAGGTATTTCGGTAATCACTTTTTGCTCACTGTTTTTTGTATGTGCACCGGCGCTGTTCAATCAATTCATGTAAACCAATCAAAGCTGCCACCTTCTGCTGCCCTCATTGCCAACGCTTAAAAGGTAACCACTTAGAATTTTTGTTAGGCTACCACCGGCAGTCAGGTTCAGCTTTTAAGCGGAGCCGCAATTCATGTGCACCATTTCGCCAAAGGTCTCCTGACCTCTTGGCCACCTTCTACCGCCCTCAATGCCCACGCTTACAAGGTAACAATTTGGAATACTATAGCTCCAAGCTTGGTGTACAGAAAAATCTGCCAGCTTAATTGGTTCTAAACAGAATACATTAAACCATTATAAATTTCCTTGAGAACGCCATTCAGGAAAAAGCTACCAGATTAAATTCATTTCAATACGCTTTACGAACCCAACAAGTCACAACCTTTGTCGAAAATCCAAACACTTTTATCGAGAAAATGTAACATTCTGTCAATTGGTTCGTTATCTTAATGTTATATCACTCAAGAAACACTGGCGAAAATGAATTTGAAACAAAAAGCTTTACAATTTTCTAAACAACTAATACTGTGCTCGATTCTCACATTTAGCTTAGCTTCCTTTTTCTTTATCAATCAAGTTGAATCTCAAATTGAAGCACAGCTAATTAACCAAGTCGAGCAGGTAGAAATGAGTCAAAAACCGCTTAAACAAGAATTGAATGCAATTAAGCACATTGCATTAAAAATCAAGCAATTAGTATTGATTGTAACTTAATTCTAAGATGAAACGCCTGGAATTGCATTGATTAGAGTTTTAGTGTAATTTTCTTTTGGATTTCGATACACTTTTTCCGCATTTCCCAATTCAACTATCCTGCCTTCCTGCATAACCATTATCCGATCACTGATAAACTTCACCACGGAGAGATCATGACTGATAAATATATAAGTTAAATTCATCTTAGCCCGTAGCTCCATTAATAGATTTAGCACTTGAGCTTGCACAGAGACATCTAATGCGGATACACACTCATCACAAATAATAAATTTAGGATCTAAGGCTAAAGTTCTAGCTATACTTATTCGCTGTCTTTGACCTCCTGAAAACTCATGCGGATATCTATTATAATGATCAGCTTCTAAGTTTACGGTTTCCAACAAGTCAACTACTTTTTCCTTTCTCTGTTGCTCACTGCCATATAATTTATGTACTTGCATGGGTTCTAAAATTGCCTTTCCAATGGACATTCTAGGGTTGAGGGAAGAATAGGGATCTTGAAATATTATTTGAATTTCTTTTCTCCACGGCTTCATTTCTTTCTGCGACATACCAATCAAATCATGTCCTTTATAAATGGCCTTACCTGACTGGGCTTGAACCAGCTTGACAAGGGTTCTGCCCAAGGTACTTTTTCCACAACCCGACTCTCCTACTAAGCCCAAAGTCTCTCCTGGATAAACATCAAAGGAGACATCATTCACGGCTTTTAAAAATGCAACTGGCTTTCCAAAGAAGTTTTTCTTTTTAGGATACCAAGTATTCAAATGTTGTACACTTAGTAATGGCGCCTGCGCTTGAATAGATGCGTTTCTTTTTTCAATGTAGTCTTGATTTAAAATGTGCTTAGCCTCATTGAATCCATTTACTATTTCTCTTATTTCAATTTTATCTCCCGATTCTATTACTTCCATAAAATCACTAACTACGGGAAGTCTATCCAGCTTCAGATCCAATGGTGGCCTGCATGCCAATAAGCTTTTCGTATATGGATGCTGAGGTTTTTCAAACATATCTTTTATGCTCCCCCGCTCCATTACTTTCCCTTTGTACATGACAATCACTCGATCTGCAATTTCAGAAATCACTCCTAAATCATGCGATATGAAAATAACAGAGGTACCCGCTTCTTTTGAGAAGGTCTTCAATAATTGTATAATACTTTTTTGGACCGTCACATCCAAGGCTGTAGTAGGTTCGTCTGCAATTATAATATCGGGTCCGCAAGATAAAGCCATGGCAATCATCACTCTTTGCAATTGTCCGCCTGACAACTGATGTGGATAAGATTGAAATATTCGTTCAGGTTCTGGCAGTTTTACTTTTTCGAAAAGTTGAAGCGTTTTAATCTTTGCATCTGCTTTGTTTAATTTAAGATGCAAGCGGATGGCTTCGGTAATTTGAGCTCCGCATTTATAAGAGGGATTCAAAGATGACATTGGTTCTTGAAAAATCATAGCTATTTTGGAACCGCGATAACCCTGGATTTCTTTTTCGGATAACTGCAATAAATCTGTCGATACCCCTGCTTTATCAAAATAGTGAATACTACCAGCTTCTATTATTCCAGGTCTGTCTATCAACCTCATGATTGATAAGGAGGTGACAGATTTCCCAGAGCCAGATTCTCCAACAATGCCGAGCGTTTCTCCTCTTTTGAGTACCAAGTCTAAACCATCTACTGCTTTAACTACTCGACCTTCCGTGTGAAAGTAAGTTTTTAAACCGTCTATTTTTAGAATATTGTTTTGCATGGAAATACTGAACGCTTTTGAAATATAGAATTTACAATGTAATATAAATCCCTGATATAATGCAAAAACTTCTATGTAGATAGAACTTAATAGCCCACCTATACGTTATTATCTAATAAGTGTTTACTACGATATCCATTCCCATATACCTTATTTATTGAGTCTAATTGGAATAAGTTAAAGAATTAATAATTTTTATGTTTCGTTAATAACTAATTCGTCTAAAGATAAAACAATGAAAATACAAATTGTATTTTTATAAATTGATTTATTAATATATAAATCGCTCATTATGAAAGTAATAAAAAGAATATTTAGCATCCTTGGCATCCTTTTGATTTTAGCAATCTGTATTGCTATCATGATACCCTTTTTGTATAAAGGGGCAATTCTTGAAGAAGTCAAATTAAAACTGAATGAAGAATTAGATGCAAAAGTTGAATTTGCAGATCTTGATTTATCGCTAATCAGTTCATTTCCAGATATCCAGATACAATTAGATCAACTAAGCATTGACGGTATTGATAAGTTTGAAGGCATTCCTTTATTAAATGCGAAACAAGTAAATATAGATGCTAATTTGATGAGTGTATTGCGATCTTCTGAGCCTATCAAAATTAATGAAGTAACTTTAGTTGAACCCAAAAGCGTGATTCGAATCTTAAAAAATGGAGAAGCGAATTATAATATATACACAGATGAAGTGCCCAATACTGAAGCAGATACCGGTTCTCTTGAATTCATTATAAACTTGGAGAAATATGCGATCGAAGATGGACATATTATTTACGATGATCAACAAGCAGGAACTTATCTTGAACTAAAGAACTTAGATCATGAAGGTAAAGGAGACTTTACTCAAGATGTGTTTAATCTTGATACTAAAAGTAAATCAAGTGCCATTACCTTTAAACAAGATGGTACCTCCTATTTGCCAGGTTTAGCTACAGAGTTAATTGCAAAAATCAATATTGATCAAAAGAATAAAATCTATACCCTTAAAGAAAATACATTAAGCCTAAATAATTTGGTCGTCAACTTAGATGGTTCGATCCAGCAAAATGGAGATGACACTAAAATGGACTTCATTTTCAATGCCCCAGACAGTGAATTTAAAGACTTTCTATCTATAGTTCCAGCGGTGTATCAATCTTCTTTTGACAACTTGGATGCAAGTGGAACTGTTGCCATTAGTGGGAAATTAAAAGGGATTTCAAACGCTGTAAAGAATAAGATGCCTGCATATTCTTTTAATGTAGACATCGAGAATGGAAATATGACCTATTCTAATGTAGATGCAAATTTAAAAGGTGTTTTCTCATCTATTAAGATCAACAATCCTACTGGCCAAACGGATGATGTAGAAATCGATGTGCCTAAAATGAATTTTAATTTAAATGGCAATCCATTTGAAAGTTCGTTTTCTTTAAAACATCCTACCACGGATCCTGAGGTAAAAGGAAGTGCTAAAGGAAAATTAATATTGGAAGATATTTTTAAAACTTTCCCTGCGGAGTCTATTTCCGATATGCGGGGAACGATTGATGCGGATTTGAAATTTAATGGAAAACAATCTGACATAGAAAATGAGCGGTATGATCAAGTGCAAGCGGATGGCCAATTATCTGCAAACAATCTATGGATAAAGACTACAGATCAACCAGCTGTCGAAATTGAGAGTGGGACTTTGGATTTAAATCCTAAAGCTATTACCATTTCCTCATTGAAAGGAAAATTAGGAAGCAGTGCTTTTTTAATTAAAGGATCATTGAAAGATTATCTAAATTATTTTAATGAGGAAGCACCAATTTCTGGAAACATTGATTTTATTTCACCGGATTTAAATTTGGATGAATGGATACCTGTAGAAGATCCCCTTGCTGAGAACGACATCAGTTCCTTTAGTGAGACTGCAGAGATTGGTTTTTATGAAAATTTAGATGTAGATATAAAAGCAGAAATAGGAAATTTACGAGCCAACGGATACGAAATAAAAGACTTGAAAACTACTGGGCATTTAAAGAATAATCGATTAGATATTGCCAATGGTAGTTTTGATTTGGGAGAAAGTGATTTTGAAGTATCAGGTGCATTGGATCAACTTTTTGATTATGCGATGAGAAATAAGGTATTAAAAGGGGATTTAAATTTAACTTCTAAGAAATTAAATCTTAATGATTTTATGGAAGAGGAAACAGGGGCAGAAAGTGACAATGTGGATAGTATGCTCACGATTCTTGTTCCTGATAATTTTGATTTAAATGTAGCTGCAGATATTCAATCTTTAAACTATGGCAAAACTAAACTTGCAAATGTAGAGGGCGGAATCAAAATAGCAGATAATGAAGTACAAATGCAAAATGTCAAAGCCGATGCCTTTGGTGGACAAATTGATTTTAGCGGCGTTTATAATACAGCAGATGTTAGCTCACCTTACTTCTCATTTAAACATAGTCTTGCCAATTTAAGTTTTCAAAAAACTTTTGATCAAATTAATTCTTTTAAAATCCTCGCTCCCATTGCTCAATTTATCCAAGGAGCTTTCAATTCTACTTTAGTGATGGAAGGTAAATTAGGAGAAAATATGATGCCTGACTTTGGAAGTTTGAATGCTTCAGGAATTTTTGAAACCGTCAATGGAGTCCTAAATGGATTCGCTCCTTTAACGAAAGTTGCGGATGACTTGAAAGTAGATGCACTGAAAACATTAGAACTTAAAAATACTAAAAACTGGTTTGAAGTGATTAATGGGACTACAGAAATTAAGGAATTTGATTATTCATATAAAAGCATGAATATGAAAATTTCTGGAAAACATAGCTTTACTAAAGAAATCGATTACCTTATTAAGGCGAAAATCCCTAGGAAATTATTTGATCAAAATAAAATCGGAGAAGCTGCTAATACAGGTTTGAATGCCTTAAGTCAGCAAGCTCAGAAACTTGGCTTAGACCTCAAGGCCGGTGAATTTGTGAATGTCAATGTTAATGTCACGGGCACCATTTTTAAACCTAAAATCGGAATAAAACTAGTTGGTACCAATGGTCAAACTGTAGAAGACGAGATCAAGGATCAAATCACTCAAACATTTAATGAAACTAAGGATAGCATTAAAAACGTAGTAAACGATAAAATAGATAAGACCAAAGCGGATGCTACCCAAAAAGTGGATAGCTTGAAAGCAGTAGCGGAACAAAAAGCGGACAGCCTTAGAAAAGTGGCGGAAGAGAAAGTGAATAGTGCGGTAGATACCGCAGTAAACATAGCTAAAGACCGCGTTAATGAAGAAATTAATAAATCAAAGGAGAAAGTAAAGGATCAGGTTGGCTCCAAAGTAGACACGCTGATAAGAGATAAAGTTGGGACTAAATTAGACTCCACCTTGGGCACTATTTTAGGAACGAAAAAGGATTCCAGCAGTACAAAAGATGAGATTAAGGATAAATTGGAGAAATGGAACCCGTTTAAGAAGAAGAAAAAGGAAGAATAGACGGCAGATACTGTGTTAAAAACCAAGGATTATTTCCGAAAATTTATTAATTTCAAAGACATTGGATATTTTCATTTAATGAAAAGGCAGGGCCACCACGAATCATTTCATTTTAGCAATCCCGCTTTTTGTTGACTAAGGGGATTTGCGAAAATTAAATGCTTCTGTGCCCAACTCTATTAAAAAAATACGGAAGATAGTTTTATACTAATCTAGGCTATGTCGGCTGCAAGCCGGCATATTTTTTTGATGTCTCTTATAATAGTTTTTATCAAAAGCTTCCTCTTTATTCCATAAGGTATAAATCATACCAAGCAATTTTCTTTGTACTGCAACTAATCCCTTATTTCTTATTTTCCAACCATGTATAAAATTTACTCTTTTATACAGATCAAAAAATGGTTGATATTTCCATCGTATTATTGTTAATGATGGCATGTAAACTGCAGTCCTTAAATGAACATTTCCCATTTTTGAAATTCTAGTTTTACCTTCGTGTTCTCCACTTTTTCTTTCTACCAAATCAAAGCCTGCATAACTTTCCAATTGTTTGATTGATCTGAACTCTAAAAACCCATTTGCTTCGGCTACTTTTGTCAATACAGTAATTTTTGCGGCTCCCGTAATTGACGATGAAATTAACTTCAATTTTTTATAAAATAAGTCATTTTTTTAGCCTTAGTTATTGTGATTTGCTCAATCAAATCAATCTCTTTTTCTACTCCCTTTATTAATTTTTTTAACGAACGCTCTGTCTCCTTTGTCTATGCGGTAGTACGTTCTGCCGCGTGGAGTCTTTGTGCATATCCATTTTTCACACCTATTAATGACTTGCGATGTCGAAATAAATTTCTTATTTCCAATATCTCTCCATTTAATGATTTCCAGGCCGCTAAATTTTCTCTACATGCTAATTGAGATATTGCTTTTGCATCAATCGGATCTGTCTTTGAACGCTTCCCTAAATACCCAAAATAGTGCTTCATTCTTTTAGCCAATAATACACTTACATGATAACCTTGCTCATATAAAAATTGCAATAGCTCTTCATAGAATACTCCGGTTACCTCCATTGCTATTTGTAATTCTTGATTAGAGTCTTTAAACAAGCTTTTTAGCCTTTTCAAAATAGCTTTAAAGCCACTCAAGGTATTTGATTACTTCCTGTTAAATAGATCTTTTACTGCTCCTTCTGCACTCAGATATCTGATCAAGAATATAGCGATTTCCTCTTTTCTTTATACTTTTTCAAGGTACGAGACTTCAGAGGCTTTGTGGAAAGGATGTGCATCATGGGGCGCTGCGTTTTAAGAGAGTTTGGATATATTTCTACACCTGCACTGTTGGTAATTTCCTTTGATGTTGATTCGTTAGGTTCTCTTCCAGTGGGCTCTTGGCCCATTGACGTTAATTTTAGAGAGTTCAAAGTTCATAGTTCGGTTCCATTTTTCTAACTATAACGCTAGTAATTACATTTGTGCTATTATGGTCAGATTTATCTTCTTCACTTTACATTTTGAATTTGAGCCAAGTTTTGCAATTAAATATTATCTCTTTTTCTTAACTAAACGAAATGCTGTGGTAAGCCTCGAAGGGTTACTTATCAATAACTAATTCTCTGTTAAAATAAATTTATAAATTCCTGCTAAGATTTAAAAATTTATACTTCATTTATTCTTTTATCTTAGTATTTTTATAATAGAAATATTAATATTAAAAATTATCAAAGATAATAATATGATCATATTTATAAGTGGTGCGACGTCTGGCATTGGAAAAGCCGCTGCCTTTGAGTTTGCCAAAAATGGGTATGATCTTATAATCACTGGTAGAAGAGCTGATCGATTAGCATCCATTAAAGAAAACATAATTAATAAGTATGTAATTCAAGTACATACATTGAATTTTGATGTGCGATCTAATGAAGCATGTACTGCTGCATTTGAAAGCCTACCACCTGCATTTCAAAACATAGACATCCTTTTAAATAATGCGGGCTTAGCCAGGGGTTATGATCCTATCCACGAAGGAAAACTAGACGATTGGGAAACTATGATAGATACAAACGTTAAAGGGCTGCTCTACTTGACTCGATTAGTCAGTCCAGGTATGGTAGAGAGAAAAAGTGGGCATATTATTAATGTTTGCTCTACTGCTGGAAAAGAAGTATATCCAAAAGGCAATGTATACTGCGCATCAAAACATGCGGTAGATGCATTGACCAAAGCAATGCGCATCGATTTACATGTACATGGCATCAAGGTTAGCCAAGTAGCACCTGCACATGTTGAAGAAACAGAATTTGCGAAAGTACGTTTTCATGGAGATGAAAAAAGGGCGAAAATTTATGAAGACTTTATCCCACTCAATGCACAAGATGTTGCAGAAGCCATTTACTTTATAGCGAGCCGACCAAAACATGTGAATGTGCAAGATATTTTAATCATGGGTACTCAGCAAGCCAATAGTAATTTCATAAATAGATCGGGGCGATAAATTTAAAAAAGAAAATATTTCTAACCTTAATTATTAAAAGCTTTGGTATTATGATTACATTTAATTTGGAAAGAAATATTTGATGTTCATCTTTTTTTATAGCAATGGAAGACTGAATAATTGATCTCCTCCTTTCTGCAAGATTATTAAATATAATTCCTTTTTTTTTCTGATAATTATTGGTCTATCAAGATTAAGCATTTGATCAAATAAGTAAATCTCTAAGGTATTAAGCGGGTTGTCCTCAATAAATATCTCATTAGAATTTTGATGGTAACTCACAATGATACTATCTCTAAGAATAATGGATGCTTGAGGTGCAGCTAACCAATGCATTGATTGAGGAGTCGTATTAATGGGGGACCAAATGATTTTTTCAGGAATTGGATTACGAAGAAATTGATACATCCAAGGTAAAGCTATTGCATCTTTCGATTGCATCCAATGTCCCTTATCTTTATGAATCACTATTTGATGTTGATAAGCGCCAAGATTAAGTTTTGACAATTTTGCAAATTGGATCTGCCAATTTTCTGCTACTTGATTCCTTTGATATGCAGAATCTAAACTCCCGATATGCAAGGCAAATAGCATATTTCTTAAATTGTAGGGAACTGCATGATTGGGATGACCGGCCATCATGGCAGCGGCGGCAAAACGATCAGTCAATCTTGTAGCTAATTGTAAAACCCCATCACCACCAGCTGAAAATCCTAATAAATAAATTTTATTTGGATTAACATTTTCTTTGGCAACCATCAATAAAATAAGATTTTCTAAAAATTCGTCAATGTGCGCTTGATGCCAAAGATTCCAAGTGGTTGTTGGCGCTCGGGGTGCTAGATAAATACCCTCTAAAATATCCATAGTATTATCCTAAAGATGTTGTTGATTTTTGTATTGTTGATCATTTACTGCAGCCTTAGTTTCTCCGCCTCCATGTAAGGCAATGTAAATGCTCCTTCCATCAAGAGGCTTTTGACCAAACGTTTCATAATAGAAAGACATTTTTAATTCCCCTATTTCCAAGACCTTATTTTCCCATTGAGGGTGGTGGCCCTCGGAGAGTGGTGGCCCTCGGAGGGTGCTGGTCCCCCGAGGGTGCTGGTCCCCCGAGGGTGGTGGCCCTCGGAGGGTGGTGGCCCTCGGAGGGTGGTGACCCCCCGAGGGTGCTGGTCCCCCGAGGGTTCTGGTCCCCCGAGGGTGGTGG
>Ga0209187_1001627_pt1 | contig 24845 bp, 14 predicted proteins | sample BantaG_FD_187430 | JGI IMG/M metagenome (GOLD analysis project Ga0209187, IMG submission 187430) | Marine algal microbial communities from Bantry Bay, Ireland - BantryBay_4 metaG (SPAdes) (version 2) | ecosystem: Host-associated > Algae > Red algae > Unclassified | place: Bantry Bay, Ireland...
CTTGATAAGACTCTATGCATTGACTATTACAAACGGTGTCGGTGCGCTGCACCTAAAAAAATGCCGCAACTTTAAATCGTCAAATTGTACACCCTACCTATGCCAGCTCCTATGCCAGATCCTACGCCAGATCCTACGCCAAGGCTTCGGCTCTTGAGAAAGGCTTCGGCTCCTGACAAAGGCTTCGGCGTACACAGACGAACGCAGAAGCGCTGCTCATAACAAACAGATGGTCAACTAAAAAGGCAGATCACGTTTAAAGGCCTTTTGATTTCGATTGAATTTTTGATTTTGATTTAAAAACCATCAGACACACTTAAATGAACACCCTCCTCCTCTGCACAGAAGATGGATAGTACTGCCAAACACTCGTTTTTCATAGGAGTACCAACACCTGCGCTGAGCGGGCCCCACTGAGTGAAGCCGAAGTCTCCTTCGCCAGCCTCTGGCTTGGTTGAAGTAATATCCAACAGCTAACATCCAAACCGAACTTATCAATAGAGTCATTGACTAGTTAATTGTAACTATTCAGCTGTTGGCTTTTAGCTGTTGGCTGTTGGCTTCCTTATAACGCGATTTACTCGCGATGGAGGGAAGCTAACAGCTAAAAGCCAACAGCTAATAGTAAAGCAACTGAACAGTTACAGTTAATTTTAATTCTGATAAGCCCCCTCCATACCACAATTTTCCTCAAAATTATTTTACCTTTGCGCCATAAATCCGGGTTTACGGAGCAGGGATTCAAATTCCCAACACCTCAAATAAAAAAACATGCTACGAGCTATTTCTCCAATTGACGGACGCTACCACGCCAAGACAAAAGACTTGCAAAACTACTTCTCCGAATTCGCGCTAATTCGGTACCGCGTTTTTGTAGAAATACAATACTTCATTGCCCTCACGCAACATCCGCTTCCTCAACTAAAGGATTTCGATCAGGAGAAAGTGGATCAACTCAATGCTATTTTTGAAAATTTCGGTCAGCAAGATGCGATTGAAATTAAAGACATTGAAAAGACGACCAACCACGACGTCAAGGCGGTGGAGTACTTTTTGAAAAAACAATTCGATCGACTTGGCATCAGCGAATACAAAGAGTTTATCCATTTTGGCCTGACCTCACAGGATATTAATAATACCGCCACTCCCCTTTTGACGATGCATTCCATGAAGGAAATTTACTTCCCGATGATGAAGGAATTATTGGAAAACCTGGATGCCATGGCCAGCGAATGGTCGGGTATCCCCATGCTCGCCCGTACACACGGACAACCTGCTTCTCCCACTACGCTTGGCAAAGAGATCAGGGTTTTTATTGAGCGCATTGAACAGCAATTAAAGCTCCTGCGCCAGGTGCCATACATGGCTAAATTTGGTGGTGCAACGGGTAACTTCAACGCCCACTATGTCACCTACCCTTCCATCAATTGGAAAGATTTTGGGAATCATTTTGTAGAAGAATTTTTAGGATTGGAACGTCAGCAGTACACCACACAGATTGCACATTATGATAATCTGGCGGCACTCTTTCAGGGCATCGAACGTATCAATACGATTCTCATCGACTTTGCCCGCGATGTGTGGACTTACATTTCCATGGAATACTTTGGTCAGAAAACCATCAAAGGCGAAATTGGGTCCTCTGCCATGCCTCATAAAGTCAATCCCATCGACTTTGAAAATGCAGAAGGTAACCTCGGAATGGCCAACGCCATATTTGCACACCTGGCAGCCAAACTTCCGATCTCCCGTTTGCAACGCGATTTGACGGACAGCACCGTTTTGAGAAATGTTGGCGTACCGATGGGACACACGGTTATTGCCATCAAGTCTATCCTCAAAGGCATGAGCAAGCTGACGCTAAATACGCATAAACTACATGCTGATTTAGAAAAAAACTGGATGGTGGTTGCCGAAGCGATTCAGAATATCTTGCGTCGCGAAGGTTACCCAAATCCCTATGAAGCGCTCCTTAACCTCACGCGTGGAAAGGCGAATATTGGTCGCACCGAGATCCATGCTTTCATTGAGGAGTTGGAAATTGCGGAGTCTGTGAAGGAAGAATTGAAAGGGATTACTCCTCAGAATTATGTGGGGATTTACTAGTCGAGTCAAAATCAATCTCCTACTCCCGCTTCTACTGATTGAAACGTAAGCAAAGGTTGCGGAAATATCAGGGTGGTTGTCCTTCTTTTTGAGTTTAAATTTTCCAGCTGCCGTTGATGGGACACAGATCTAACGGCCTCCGTCGGCCAAAGCCCTATGGCGGCGGACGATAAGGACGGATTTTTTTTGTGAGACGTGTGAACCCTCTAACGTAATCTACGTCAAATAAATCGAGCGAAATTAAACAAAAAAATCCGTGTAAATCTGTTAAATCCGTGTCCCATCGCGATCGAACGAAACCTAATTAGACAACAAAAGTCCATTAATCATATCCGACAATCGAAGTCGGGTTTTATCCCTGGTAGAATTGAAATGAATATTAGTGTTTTTATCCAACAGGAACACAGCAGGCAGGCGCTTGACATGATAGAGTCGAGCAATTTTAGATTGGTAAACATTGCCGGAGTCGGCAATCAGATGAATGCCCTGTAGCGCATTGTTTTTGACATGACGCTCCCATGTTTTGTGATCTTTGTCCAATGAGATGTAAACAAATACGACGTCTTTATCTTTGAAGGTAGCTTTCCAGTTTCGGCTATTTCGCATTTGCATAATGCAGGGCGAACACCAACTTGCCCAAAAATCGATGTATACCGTTTTGCCTTTGAAATCGTCGAGCGAAACCAGCTTGCCATTGATGTCTTTTAGGTGAAACATTGGAGCGGGTGCGCCATTGGTCAGGCCTTTTGCTTCGTTGTAGGCCATCCGCAAAACGTCATTATACGTTTCGTTATCGCAGGAAGCTATAAAGTCTTTCATAGCAGAACCTTTTGCTTTGGCCTTTCCTCTTTTACAGGCGATGGAGTACAACTTACATTTATAGTAATTCAAAACATCGCCTTGCAAATCTCTTTCTGCTATTTCCATGTCTGTCATTCCTTCGTTTTGAGGCAACTCCGCCTGATAGTCAAAATAACCATCCAGAAAGTAAGTGTAATGTTGGTTTGGCAGTGCATTTTCCTGCGAAATATTGATGTTATTTAGAAAATCATAATAGCTTTCTGGCACTTTCATTGGGGCATCCTGATTGTGATACAGCGGATGTTCCCAGGGGTAGTTGAGTAAATGATATCCATACCAATAGTCAATATCTGCATACGCATAATTGGTAAAGGAAAAACTCATTTCATAACTATCGATAAACTTTTGTAAAAAGCTGAGTCGGGCTTCCAGTTGTGCCGACATGTATTTGCTAAACTCTGTAGGGTTGGAGTCCTTCATCTTTTTCCGCAAAACTTCGTCCTCCCCCTTAAAGAATTTTCGTTGTGCCAGCAAATAATTATTTTGCACATTTCCCTTACCGGAAAAATGTAAGGTCTTTTGGAAAGCCTGCCCATGGAATGAAAAACTCAATTGATTATCAGGTTCCAGAAAAACAGGTGACCGTTCAGCGCCGTATAAAAGGTACCCTAGCGTGGGTTCTTTCAAGTTGAGATTGACTTCAAAAGTCCAGTCTCCATTTATTTTAAATTCAAATTCCTCCTCAATGAAGGTTACCGGATCGGTGTATAAAACCAGTTTCAAAGACCTGCCGGTATAAGCTTCTACTTTACCACTTATCGTTATCGGTGTGCTTGGACGTTTTTTTGTTGAGAGTGGGATATCGATAAATTCTTCCTGTACTTCTAATTGGGGAATAACGACAACTGCTGTTGTATCCTCCACAAGTTCTTTTACGATTTCCTCTTTTACGACTTCCTCTTTTACAACTTCCTCTTTTACGACTTCCTCTTTTACAACTTTCTCTTTTACGACTTCCTCTTTTGCGACTTCCTCTTTTGCGACTTCCTCTTTTACAACTTTCTCTTTTACAACTTTCTCTTTTACGATCTCCGCTTTTACAATTTCTTCTTTTATAAGCGTTTCTTTTTCGACCGGCTCAGCAGCTTTGTTCAATGCAGCATTTGCGTAAGCGATAGACTCCAGAACAACCGTACTTGTGGTATCCTGATTTTCAGTATTTACCCGAATCTTTGTTTTATCCGGGGTGGCTGTTTTCGGAGTGGTCACCGGATTTTTAACTGCATCAATTACTACCGAAGTGACAACTGCCTGTGCAGGTAAATTATCGTTTTCAATTTTAAAATCCTCTACAATCTGATAATTAGTAGAACCGTAAATTTTATCAGTATTGTTTTCTTTTTGAATTTTTTCTAACGTGCTCTTTGCTATTTGATCGTAAGACTTAACTGGGTTGATCAATAAAAAATTGTCGACCTGCTTTTCCAATTCTTCTAAGGGCATCACCCTCGAACGCCAGTACAAATCATTTGCCATTACGTAGTAAAGTGCATTTCCTTTCAGGTATTTCTGTGCAACTTCAAACTGATTTGGGTCTGCCGTTGAAGTACTGTCTGACTCCTCTGAAGTATCTACAAGCATTGAAAAATCGTCTTCAAAGACGAGACCTACACCAATCACCCAACCAATATAGCCATTTCCCGTTTTGATTTTATACCAATAATCTTCGTGCAAGGCATCTTTAATCAAAACCTTTGATTTGAACGTTGACTTTTCATGCAGGTATCGCATGCGTGCACCTTTTTTGACTTCCGTCAAAATAGGCGGTTGCTCCGGTTTGGAGAGCACAAAAATACTGGGAACATCCACCCGGATACTGACTGGTTCGTTCTCTAGTTTACCCGGTACTTCTGATCTAAAATGCAGATACCTGTCCAAAAAATAAGCATAATACGGATTAGACAAAGCCCGGTCATTATTGACCAATATTTCATCCAGAAAACTATAGTATTCTTTTGGGATCACCGTTTCATCAATCCCCTGTGTAGAAAAATGCTCAACCCGATATCGCAACAGATAATAAGACCACCAATAATCAATATCGGCACAGGCATAATGTTTGAAATCTTCTGTAAATTGATTTTTCTCCGGGTAGTCTTTGTAAAACCCAAATCGCTCGTTGCGTATCCTATCCATAAAACGACGAAACTCCATAGGCTTACGATCTGCAATTTCGAAAAGCAGACTTTCTTCATCCCACTTGTTGTACATTTTATAGGTCTGTAGCAGGAAGTTATTGTGCAGGGAACCTTTGCCGGAATACCTGATACTGCTTCTAAAGTTGACTGCGTCAAATTGTATAAACAAATCATCACCTGGTTCTAAAAATAATTTCAGGTCCACGCCCATATAGTTAAACGTCACCTGAGTAGGTTCGTTTAGCTGGAAGCTCATACCAAAATTATTATTTTGCTGAATGGGAATGGGAAAGATTTCTTCGTTGAACGAAACAATGTCTTTAAAGAACGCCAGGTTTACTTCTTTCTGAATGGCGTTGGTGACACGACCTCCTATTTTAGTCAACTTACCTTTTTCCACAGCAGCAAGCTCCTGTGCGGGGAGCACAAGCGCTGTAAACAAAACCCATATGACTAAAAAGTTTCTGAACATTATTTCTAACTGAAATTTATATGTTTTGGCGCAGGCGATGCTAGGTTGAATAACAAGCATGACAAATACCATGCTTCAATTTGATTCCGTTTTTTTCTGCGGGAAAGATCAGGAATACCCAACCTCTACATGCTGCTAATCAGTAAATTCCTTAGAAGTTCTTTTAAGTTATTCGTATTCAAAAACGCCGTAAGGTGTTTTCAACTCGACGGATTCGCCTGCTGCCTCTTCTACGTAGCCTATTATCTGCGCATCAATTCCAAAAGACTTCGCCACTTCAATGATTGTTGCTGCGTCAGCTTCCTTCAAATAAAACTCCAAACGATGTCCCATATTGTATACCTGATACATCTCTCTCCAGTCGGCCCCGGATTGCTCCTGGATCATTTGAAATAAGAAGGGTGTTTCAAACAGGTTGTTTTTAATAACTTTTCTGTTTTTAATAAATTTAACAACTTTCGCCTGACCTCCACCTGTGCAGTGAATCAAGCCGTTAATTTTTTTGCGGTGTGTTTCAAATATCTTTTTGAGTACAGGTAGATAGGTTCTTGTTGGCGATAACATGAGTTTGCCAACATTTGTTTTGTGTCCTTTTACGGTAACTTCATCCGATAGCTTTTTCATACCTACGTAGGCGACCTCTTCAGGCATATTGGGATCAAAGCTTTCCGGGTATTCCGACGCATATTCAAAGTTGAGTACGTCGTGGCGGGCGGAAGTGAGGCCATTAGAGCCGGTTCCACCATTATAAGTATCTTCATAAATGGACTGCCCGTCAGAAGCCAGCCCCACAATCACATCACCTGGTTGAATATCATTGACAATCAGATCTTCGCGTTTCATTCTTGCGAAAGCAGTATAACCTACATCGATGGTACGCACTACATCACCTACATCTGCGGTTTCGCCTCCTGACATGTGTATGTGAACACCGTGTTGCTTCATGGATTCTACGAACTCGTTGGCACCATTGATGATTCGACCAATTACTTCACCAGTGATCACCAGCTTATTCCGACCAATTGTTGAAGACAATACGATATCATCTATACAACCAACACAAGCCATATCATCCAGATTCATGACGATAGAGTCTTGAGCAATCCCCTTCCACACAGAAAGGTCACCCGTTTCTTTCCAGTACATGTAAGCGACAGAGGTCTTAGTACCTGCTGTATCTGCATGCATCAGGTTACAGTATTCCGGGTCACCGGCCACTACATCGGGAAGAATTTTACAAAATGCGTTGGGAAAAAGACCTTTATCAAGTCCTTTAATGGCTGCGTGTACCTCATGCTTGGTGGCAGAGACGCCTCTCAGATCGTATTTATAGCTATCAGACATGTATTTATTATTGCTTGCTGCTAAAGAAATAATTGGCTACAAAGATACAATCTTTAATGATGGATTAAGCTTAATGTTTGTGTAATTTTTAGTTAGACTTGGGAGGGGGGGTTAAGGGTTGAAGGGTTTGAGGGTTTGAGGGTTTGAAGGTTTGAGGGTTTGAGGGGGTTAAGGTTTGAAGGGCACTTATTACGCGGAGCGCGCGATCGTGTGCCCTTCAAACCCTATCACCTTCAAACCTTCAAACCCCAAGTATTATTTCTTACCAGCAGCAGGAATACGAAGAACCTGGCCAGCATAGATGAGGTTAGGGTCTTTAAGCATAGGCTTGTTTGCCTCAAAAATCGTCTTATATTTCATTGGATCACCATAGAAACGCTTTGCGATTTTTGATAAGGAATCACCGCGCTTTACTGTGTAAAACTCAGCTTCAGGCTCTTTCTTCTTGGTTACAGACAACCGGTCATCTACTGCTGCAACACCAGAAACATTACCCAAAGCAAGGATAATTTTTTCCCGATCAGCCTGAGAAGCTACCTTTCCATGGATAGTAGCGGTAGAACCATCAAATGAGAGACTCATATTGGTCACCTTCTTCTTCCCCATACCTTCTACAATACCTCTTAGTAAAATCTCTTTCTGCTTATTGAGAATCTCTTCTTCCATTCTCTTTATTTCCGGATTGTCAGCTATCGTTTTAGCATTTTTCTTTGTTAAAATCTTAGCTCCTGAATTCTTTAAAAAGGAAAATAAACCCATAATTTTTTAGTTGATGTTGTTAATTAGTATTTTTTCTAGTTGAAGTTGTTTAAGGTTATTCTAGCGGGTCGCTTGCCAGTCATTGATTTCCAATCCTTCAGCTATTTATGTTTCCCGTAGCTTGCTCCTCCGCTAAAGCCTACGCCAGATCCTACGCCAAGGCTTCGGCTCCTAAGAAAGGCTTCGGCTCCTAAGAAAAGCTTCGGCGGCACGCGGATGGCTACGAAAAAAGAAATAGCCTGTCCCGAACTCGATTCGGGAAGCTTCGACTTGAAAATCAAGCACTTACAATCAATCTCGCTACAAAACCTTAAACAGCTTCGTTGAAATGAGGCGGAATTTATAACAGTTTTTACAAAAAAACAAATATATACCTGTTTCAATGTTAACTGTAATTTTTGTGGGAAATCTCATTCTCAGGCTCATCGGTCCCGACGGACCTGCGGCCGGGGTTCCACGATCTCTGGTAAACACAGGGTTTATTCAATTTATAACTAATTAACTTGCATTTCAAGTTAAATTTGAACAATTTGGGTTCGAATTTGTATTACGTTATATCTTGAATTCTCACCTGCTCTCACAAATATCAAACTAAGTGGCCATTTTTGTGGACTATTATGTTAACATAGTCTGGAGAAATACGTACAGTCAACTGGCGTTTTATAAGCCAAAAAGTATATATTTGCGAAGTTTTTTTCAAACCTTTTACAAAAGTTTAAATTTTATACCATGCAAGGTAAAGGAATCGTAAAGTTTTTTCTAGTGGTAGTTACCTTATTCTGCCTGTTGCAATACTTCTACATGTACCCTACGTTAAGCGTAGAAAATGATGCTGAAGCATATGCACAATCAATTGCTGCTCCATTTCCAGCTGAACTAAAAGCTGAAAAATTTGCAGACGCAGAATCGGCCTATTTGGATTCCATGTCCAGTGAGGTGATTTTCTCCGTTCCAATGATCAAAAAGTTCACTTATGAAGATCTGAAGAACGCTCAGCTAGCCTATGGTCTTGACCTCAAAGGAGGAATGAATGTAGTACTTCAGGTGGACCTGAATGATTTTATCACATCACTAGCTGAAAAAGATGCCCCATTTATCAAGGAAGCACTAGCTCAGGCTGATGCCGATGTAGCTGTGACCAAATCAGACTATGTTACTCGTTTTTATAAAGCTTACAAAGCATTAGGTGGTACCAACCTGGCTGCAGCTTTTGACTCTGACGAAGTACTTAGAGAAGAGATTAAATTTGATACCCCTGAAAGCGAAGTGGTTCGTATCCTTCAGGAAAAATCAAAAGAGACCGTTGGTCTTACACACAAGCGTCTGAAAGAACGTATTGATGAGCTCGGGGTCATCCAGCCTAACGTTTCATTGGACGAAGCAAGAGACCTGATCATTGTGGAACTTCCTGGTATCCGGAACCCGGAACGGGCCCGTAACTTCCTTCAAACAACTGCTGAATTGCAATTTTGGAATGTTTACCGCATCACAGACAATGTTTCTAAATCTACTGGTCTTGGTGTGCTTCAACTACTAGGACAGGCTGATGAAAAGTTAAGAAGGCTTGCTACCGGCGACACTTCTAAAATCGATGCTCCTCAAGAGTTTAGAATGGATACCTCTTATGTATATGACTCAGAAGGCAACATCAGAACGGACACCTTTGGTGCTATTACTGAAGTACCTGTTGAAGCTGCAGCTACTGCCGATGGTCCTTTATTAAGTGCCCTTACTTTAAACCGAGCGGGTGCTGACGGAGCTGCTATCATGCCTTTAACAGTAGTTGGTACTGCTCCTCGTAATAAAATGAAGGTTATTAACGAATATCTGTCAAGACCTGAGGTGGTGAGCCTTATGCCTAAAGATCTTTCCTTCAAATGGGGACACAGTCCGGCAAAAGGTTATAAAGACCCGGTTACTGATAAAGAATTTTCTGCTGACAAAAAGATTTACGAGCTATACGCTATCAAAAAAGAAAGAGGTACGGACAATCCACCTATGGCTGGTGATATGGTCACCAGTGCAAGCGCCAACCCTGACCCTGAGAATGGATCAATTGCCGTTTCATTGGGGATGACTGGCCCTGGTGCTAAAATCTGGGGCGAAATGACAACCAAAGCTGCTCAGGATGGCAATCGCGAAATTGCTATTGTTCTGGACAACAAAGTCGTATCTGCTCCTCGGGTAATCAATCCTATTCTTACAGGTAATTCTTCTATCACAGGGAGTTACAGCCAGCAGGAAGGAGAAGATTTAGCTAAGATTCTACAGATTGGTAAGCTTCCGGCTAAAACAAAAATCATTCAGGAATCATTGGTTGGACCATCTTTGGGTGCGGACAATATCAAGCGATCTATCAACTCCTTGTTGATTGGTTTTGGTTTGGTATTCCTATTTATGGTATTCTATTATGGTGCTGGTGGTTTTGTAGCCATTCTCGCACTATTCCTCAATATCTTCTTCATCTTTGGGCTATTGGCCAACTTCGGTACTGTACTTACACTACCTGGTATTGCAGGTATCGTATTGACAATTGGTATGGCAGTAGATGCCAACGTAATCATCTTTGAAAGAATACGAGAAGAACTCAGGGCAGGCAAGTCATTGCTGATTTCCATCAAAGATGGTTTCCAACACTCCTACTCTGCGATCATTGATGCCAACGTAACGACGATTCTGGTAGCTATGATTCTGGCCTACTTTGGTATGGGGCCCATTAAAGGTTTCGCCATCGTATTGATCATTGGTGTATGTTGTTCTTTATTTACAGCGGTTTTGGTTGGTCGTATGCTCATTGAATGGTGGACGATCACCAAAGGCAACGATATGTATTTCTGGACGGGTCCTTCAAAGAACGCTTTTGCTAACTTAAATATCGACTGGTTAGGAAAACGTAAGATGGCTTACGTCCTTTCTACTATTATCATTGTGATTGGTTTAGGTTCTTTCGTCATGAGAGGATTTGAGTTAGGCGTTGACTTTAAAGGAGGTTACTCTTACAACGTACAGTTTGATCAAAGTGAAAATGTAGACCTTGACGGACTGCGTACCTCATTGAGTGATGCATTTGGGATGAGCACTTTGGTAAAAGAGGTCAGTACATCTAATACATTTAACGTAACGACTTCTTACAATATCAATGACGGTAGCGAAGATGGTGCTAATAAAGTAATGGCTAAATTGTTTGAAGGAGTCAATGCCACAACTGGTGGTAAGCTTACGATGGATCAATTCAAGCAACCAGATGGGCTGGGGACACATGTTGTATCTTCTAGTAAGGTAGGACCTACCATTGCTGAGGACATTAAAGAAAGTTCTATTTACGCAACAGTTTTCGCCTTGTTGGTGATCTTCTTGTATATCTTCCTTCGATTCAACAAGTGGCAATATAGTATGGGGGCCGTGGCTGCCCTTTTCCACGATACACTGATCGTACTATCCCTGTTCTCTTTATTCCACGGCGTACTACCCTTCTCTATGGAAATAGATCAGGCTTTCATTGCAGCCATTCTTACGGTGATTGGTTACTCGATAAACGATACGGTAGTTGTATTTGACCGTATTCGTGAGTTCATGAATAACTATACGAAGAAGGACAAGCACGAAGTGATCAACATGTCTATCAACAGTACAGTAAGTAGAACGGTGATTACATCGATGACGACCCTGTTTGTAGTGGCTATCTTATTATTCTTTGGTGGATCGAGTATCAAAGGTTTTGCTTTCGCACTATTCGTTGGTGTGATTGTGGGAACTTACTCTTCTATCTTTATCGCTACACCGATTATGTCTGATTTGACTGGTGATCTTGCGCCAAAAACTTCTAAGAAGAAAAGTAGCTTTGCTAAGTCTAAGGTTGGCTGAGACTAATTCTGATATATGAAAAAGCGGCTGTAGCGTGTGTTACAGCCGCTTTTTTTGTTAGGGGCCTTGGCTTCGGCTACCCGACTGCCCGCGTGCCGCCGAAGCTTTAGCGGCCTCCGTCGGCCAAAGCCCTATGGCGGCGGACGAGGAGCAGCGTAGCCGAAGTCAAGTCCTCAAATGTTAAAATTAAATAATATTAAAAAAAATTAAGCCCAAAAACACTTTTGGCACAGGGTTTGCATATAGAGTAAATGTAAGTTTTGGTTAAAAAATTGTAAGATTCGTTTCCTGAGCCCGATTTCTAATCGGGCTTATTTTTTTGCCTAAACTGAAGTATCCTGCGGGTTTTTCCTTTCGAAATGGGCTTTTTTTCATTGAAGTTGTTTAGATCAGCTAAGCCTTAGATCTGAACTGCTCGAGTTAATTTGGCGCTGTCTGGCGCCGGAAGAAGGAAGGGTCGCCTGACAACACGGTAGCTATAGCTGTTTACCCCATTCGTAGCCACCTCTTTACTGGCACACCCCATAAATTTATCCGTTACTATTCTGTTTCTGTCCAGTTCTGCATTATATTGGCTGCTTCCCGCTATTTTCTCCTGCAACAAAGGGACTTTTCCAAGCGTTTAACCTACATAACCAAAGATTGTTACCCTCATGTTTAGAAACAAAACTCTTTCATTATATATTCTAATCTTCACGTTTATCACTGCCTGCACCTTCACCCAAAAGATCCGTGATGGGGATACCGCTTTTGAGCGAAAGCAGTATGCCGTTGCCGCTAAAATGCTGAGCAAGGAATACAACAAATCCAAAAGTCGTATTGAAAAAGGTAAGAAAGCATTTCTCATTGGTGAGTCTTATCGCCGAATGAATAAGAATGAAGCATCTATAGAATGGTATAAGATTGCTTACGACAACCAATTTGGTATTGATGCGCTCAAAGAATATGCTTTTGCACTCAAAAAAAATGAGCAATACGTCGAAGCTGCTGCCGCTTTCAAAAACCTGGGACTTGAAATCGGTAGCCCATACGAATACCGAAGAGAAATAACGGCTTGCAATCAATCCATCGACTGGCTAAAGGGTAGTAAGGATAATGTATATAAAACAGAACTCTCTTCTTTCAACACCGGAAGCGCGGAATATGCACCCACTGCCTATGGCAACGATTTTCTGGTCATTACTTCAGACCGAAATCAAAGTACCGGAGATGATACCTATAACTGGACAGGCAGCAACTTCTCTGATCTCTTTTTAGTTAACCTAAAAACAAATTCTTCAGAACCATTTGATGCAGCTATCAATACACCCAACAATGAAGGCACTGTTTCTTTCAATGTCGATTTTACCGAAATGTATTTCTCACGTTGCTTTAGTGAAGAGAATAGAACCGACATTTATTGTAAACTCATGATGAGTAAAAAAGAAGGAGATAGCTGGACCGAACCGAGCATCCTCAGTTTTGTAGAAGACAAGGTCAACTATGGTCATCCCTCCCTAACACCTGACGGAGGTACGCTATACTTTTCCTCTAATCATCCGGAAGGCTGGGGCGGCTACGACATTTACACGGTTGACCGCACACCCGAAGGCTGGGATATCCCGCAACTCATGGGCAGAACCATCAACACGGACGGAAACGAAAAATTTCCTTTCATCGACCAGGACACCCTTTATTTTGCTTCTGACTATCACACCGGCTTAGGAGGACTCGATGTTTTTAAAAGTTATAAAATTGATAGTGACAACTGGACACCGGTTTACAATCTGAAACCACCTATCAATTCAGGAGCGGATGATTTTGGTTTTATTATTGATTACAGAGCTCCGGCAAAAGACGGTGTTTTGCAAGCGGGATATTTTACATCCAGCAGAGAGGACGGAAAAGGCAGTGACGATATTTATCGTTTTGAAAAAGGCCTACCTCCCCCACCACCACCTGTAGACACGACAAAGGAACCAGAACCCATCGTTTACAAAATGACGCTGAATGGTTTTATTCTTGAAAAAATATATCGTGATCCTACCAATCCAAACTCGGAAGTGATTGGTCGCAAGCCTTTAGATCAGGCCACTGCAACTATTGGCTTCAATGGAAATTCAGAAAACATAGTGGTTGGTCCTGATGGAAAATTCAGCATTGAGTTGGAGGAAAATATGGATTATAACTTTCTCGGAAGTAAAGATGGTTATCTGAATAACACCGGCCGTTTTTCATCAAAAGGTATTGGTAAAGACCCCGCGAACCCTGTTACATCCTATGAGGTGGAAATAGTGCTGGATAAGATTTTCAAAAACCAGGAAATCACTTTGGAAAACATCTACTACGATTACGACAAGGCCTTTATCCGATCTGATGCAGCACCAACGCTTAATAATCTGGCAACTATTTTAACCCGCAACCCCAACATAAAAATTCAACTATCTTCGCATACAGATTGCCGTGGTAAGACAAAGTACAATAAGGATCTTTCACAACGACGTGCACAATCGGCCGTTGATTACCTGATTACTAAACTGGGTATTTCCAGTAGTCGACTCACTGCTGTTGGTTATGGAAAAGAATCTCCGGCAGTGGATTGCCTTTGTAGTAAGTGTACGGAAGAGGAGCATCAGATTAATCGACGTACTACTTTTAAGATTGTTGAGTAGTGTTTGCCCGTTGGCGTTGATGGGAACACGGATCTAGCGGCCTCCGTCGGCCAAAGCCCTATGGCGGCGGACGATCAAACGGATTAGGACGGATTTTTTTGTGGTGGACGTGTAAGTTTTTAAACGTAAATATAAAAGAGGTTTATTTCGACGCAGTCGAGATAAACCTCTTTTTATAAAAAAAATCCGTGTAAATCAGTTAAATCCGTTCAATCCGTGTTCCCATCAACGTTAGCGGGCACGCTACGACCCCTTCTTAACCACCCGAACCGCCTCATCCAACTGCTCATGCTTAAATCGAACAAAGTAAACACCATCCGGAAAGTCAGCAATTGAAAAACGCCCCGTATGGTAATCATTCACCGGAGCCAGGCGAGCTCGCTGCACCACCTTCCCGCTCACATCCATCACATCGTAATACACAAATTGAGCATTGTTTAAACCATGTACATCTATCACCACATAGCCATCTGAACTTGGATTTGGATATACCTTTACAGAAGTACCGTAGGTCGTCTCATCCAAACCAGACAGCGTTGAAATTTCAACATCAATGGTTCGTTCACAAGCAAAATTATCTTTTATTAAAATGGTGTAATTACCTGAACCAAGGTTTTCAAAAAGTGGAGATGACTGGAATGTGGTGCCATTATCAATACTATATTCGTACGGTGCATTACCCGATCCGACGGTCACATCGATAGCACCATCATTTGCACCAGCAACAGATTCCTGAGCTACCGTCACACTAAAAGTGATATTACAAACCGGCACATTCACTTCCACTTCAGCAGTACAATCATTTGCATCTGTAACAATTACGGTGTAGTTACCCGCTGGCAAACCAGAAATCACCGGGGTCGATTGTGGAGGATTTCCGTTGAGACTATAGTCAAATGGAGCAGTTCCATTATTGGTACTCACTATGATAGCGCCATCGCTGGCACCAGGTGCCGTCTCCGCTGAAGGTGTCAGGTCCGCAGAGAGCATACACTGAAAGTTAATGCAGAAATCGTTGCTCTCTTCAAAACCAAAATTTGGATTAATCAATGCGGCCAACTCCGTTCCATCATCATCAATTATTGTATACCCCCCGAGGAAGATTCCATTTCCAAACAGATCGTAAAATACAAAGGTATAACAACCTAATGGCAGACACCATTCTTCGGTAATAGTTGCCTGTGGCTGATTATATGGCCCACCAGTATAAAGAAGATCCCCATTGTCGTTAAATAAATCCCAGGTATTTTCATTTGTAAAAAAATCTGTTTCTATTTCCAGCGTAATGGTACGGCCATCTGTCGTTGCCATAAAGTTTCGGTTGAGCGTATCGTTGGATACATCCTCATCCATTATACCGTTTGGATTACTGGAATAGGCGAGCAAGGTATTGTTTCCATCCAGTAAAGGTGTAAGCGTTACACTTATCAAATCGGATTCGCCTGGTGCCAAATTACCTGTCCAGTCTTCCTGATTAATGGTTCCTCCATTGAACTGCCAATAGATGGTGGCAGCAGTCAGGATTTCCTGTCCTACGTTTAATAAAGCAATGTCCGTCACGTAACTGGAGTTGCAAATAAATCCTTCTTCAATTCCTGAAAAACCAGTAATCGCTGCATCCCAGCGAGTCTGTTTTTCAACCACTACGCGGAGGGTGTCATTCAAACTATTCTCATCATTTACCATTCCTGTAAAAAGCTTAAAGTCATATGCACGGACTTCATCCATGTCAACCGGCATGGTAAAGACAACGGTCACAGAACTATCTGGCTGAAGTGTGTCCGTTATCATTTGCGTTTCGGAAACGAGGCCATCAAAAATATAACCCACTTCAAAATCAGCTTGTGGATTATATCCAAAATTTTTATACACCGCTTCTACCGTTTCACTATTGGTGAGCAATGCTGAAGTCACTGGAGTAGTGAGTGAAAATGGGCCTACATCATTGGTGTCTCTTCTGATTTGGAAGGTGGCTATTTTGGTTCCCCAGATATTGTCTTCCTTGGTGTATTCTCCTGAAAACCAAAACGTTCGTCCATCAACCGGATCAACTGACATAGAGGCATAGTCCCCCCATCTATTGCCATCATGATAACTTTGGCCGGTTGCAATTTCGTAAGGCTCTACGGTCATTTCTCCCAGCTCATCGCTCGAACGCCGTCCTGTAAAACTTAGCGATAAAAATTTGTCCGGGCCCATTTCAGAGTAACCAAGGGCAATACTTCCGCTGGCATCCATTCCGATGGTTGGCATAAAAATATGATTGGTTTCATTGGAAACTGTTCCTTCCTGATAAAGTGACCAGTCTGCTCCGGGAGTTCTTCGAAGCTCACACCATCGTACACCTGCCCGTTTTTCCTGTTGATCTACATTGACTGAAAAAGTCATGACGATAGATTCGTAACTGGTAAAATTTCTATAGGTTACCCGATTCATTACTATTTGTTGCAAAGCTGAAACAAAAGAACCATCTGATTCCTGAATACAATTAAAAATATCACCATCACAAAGATTGGAATCGAAAGCAGCAGTTGGCATTTCATTAGGTCCGCTAATCACTGTATTATTTTCATCATCCCAGTCAACAACAATCTCCCATAACTCTACCTGATCAACGCCACCATCCCAGGCATCATCATATATACGTACGACTGGGAAGCCGCTATCCGCTGGTGGTAAGGTAGTTCCTTCCCAGTTCGCTGGTGTTGCCGTTTGAAAGACAAAGAAGTCGGAAGTGCTCTCCTGAAATTTAGGAATACCTACCATTTGTACTTCCACATCCGTGTCGCCGTTTAGCATTTTGTCTCTTTCCATGATATAGATCGGAATATGATTACTCAGGTCACCATCAGTGATGTATTCATTTGTCGTTACATAATAGCCATCTGACCAGATACCATATTTCGGATAATCCGGCAAACCAAATGGTGATTGAAATTCATAAACATACCAACTTCCCAGTGGATCATCTGTTTCAGAAATAGCAATCAGCATTGATGTAAAGTCAAAACTCAATTCCGTTATCACCCATCGGCTGGCTTCCTGATCCCAGAGTACGACAGGGTCACCGAGTCCATTGGCATTAAATGGTGTCCAAAAGTCCTGACAGGATTCTGGTCCAAAAATAGTAACACCATCCTTATCGAAGATTTCGTAATAAGCACCTTCACTGGAATTCGCCGTTTGTATATAATGATCGGGGCTTACATCTCCATTATCATCCGGTACGCTAACAAACAATAGTTCTTCTTCTTCCATCCCATCAAAAATCAGGTCAGGAATTACTTCTATTCCTGTAACTGCTGTAAACGAAGGAGGTGCTATCAGGGGATCACCATTTTGTGGTAAAGGGTTCGGATTATTGTTGGCCATTGGCACATTGTATTCGAAGTTGGGAATTCGTGCCCGACGTTCGCGTTTTGCGCGTTTTCTTTTGTTGTTTGGAGTCAATACATTTGGGTTATTGACTTCACCAATCGGGCTGGTCATCCCGTGGAAAACTAATTGACTTTTAACGGCTTTAATTTCAGGATTTGAGGTGGATGTGTTGATTTGTTGAGCTTCCACTGCGTTTTGCAAAAGCAATATCAGTACAACAATAAATAGTTGTCGAAAAGAATACATAAGCTTTGAATTTTTATTGATTTGTAAAGTTGGTTAATGCTGCAAGAGAGCGGCGGAGCCGCGGTCTCAATGGTAAATACGATTGCAGTCGTAATTTCAAAGTACTATAGTTTGGTTTTCATGAAATTGAAAATTTTTTAGCCAACTTTTGAAACTATCCCTTTATTCGCCGGAAGGCAGTGTAGCACAATGAGAATAAATATACCAATATTGGATGAGAGTAAGGCATGAAGGGATTTGAAATTAGACTTTAGCTATATGGTGACATTTGTGAGGAGCTGGGGGCAGTTCAGTATTCGTCAATTTCAATTGGCTGGACTACAGGTTCTTCTGCCATTTAGTCAATTGAAATTGGCGGATACGTTAGTTAAGTAAACCTTTTGCCCATCGCAACTTCCAACGCATCTTTTGAAATTCACTTTGAAGTTTATTCAATTTCATTTGTGCGCTGATGAGCTTTTGTTCCCGGCTATTGAGTAAAAATATAGAGCTTTCTCCGATCCTGAATTTTTCATTTTCAACATCAAGCAAGGTGTCGTAATTAGAAACCATTGATTCTAGAATACTAATTTGCTCAGCAGTTGCTTGTATCGCTTGAAAAAGGCTGTTGATTTTATTAGAAATTTTCAATCGTTTTTCTTCCAGTTTGTATTGATTTTCCAATTGCTCAATTTGCACCAACTCTAATCCGCCCCGCTCTTTCCTCAATAATAGTGGATAGCTTAATTTTAAGCCCCATTTGTAATTCTCTGTAAACAAATTGTTAATAGCTGACGTTTCAGAAGCATCGTTGGTCCAGTCAAATCCCTCGCCTAAAAAGTTGTAATTAAATCTCAAATTTGGCTTGAACTGCTCCTTCTTTAGTTTTTCTTTAATGTTGAGTTGCTGTTGTTTCATCATGACTTGTTGCAACTCGGGATGTACTTCATCTAAAGCATTCAAAAAGTCTGTAGTTGGTTTTTCCTCCAGAAAATTCCAGTCTGACACCAAAGCTTCTGGTCGCAAATCATTAGAAACTTCGAGCGGTGTTAAGTTTTCAAACCACAAAAAATTAGATAATTCCAACCTCGAATTCTCCAGATCAATCCCCGCTTGTGAAAGCTGAAGTTCCCGATTCTGAATCTGTATCAATGACTCCAAAGTATCTATAGCAGGTTTGTCGCCTTGTAGAAAACTGGATTTAACCAATTGAAATCTATTGTTGGCCAGGTTCAAAGAATTCTCATAAACCTGAAGGATTTGATTTTGGTAAGCCCATTTCCAATAAGTTTCAATGGCTTTGATAAGCAATTCATTGACTAACATTTTGCGAGTAGCTTCATTCACCTCTTTTAGCAAGCGAGCCTGCTGGACCTGTGCTCTTCGTTGATCAAAGGTCAGTCCTTGAAATAATGGAACATCTACTCCCACCACAGCCTGGCCTTGTTTCGGTAATTTTCCTTCAGGGTTCAGGAAAACACCATTAGACCAGAGGTAAGCCATTTTCACATCCACACCCCACCAGGTAGGAATTTTCAAACCAGCTTCACCAACCCGAAAATAGTTTTTTTGATCAAAAGATTTGTCCTCATAATCACCAAACCACTTTGGATCAAAAACACCGCGTGCTTCCAGCAAACCAGCATCTGCCTTGTTTTGCAACAGTGCCGCCTGTTGTAGCACCGGATGATATTCGCGTACCCAGCTCAGATAATTTTCTAATGAAAAAACCTGAGAAGTATCAATAGTTTGACCAAAAAGTGGCACTGAAATAAAAAGACAAATAATTATTCTAAGCACTTTATTTATTTTTTGCCGTTGGCTGTTGACTGTGGACTACCCTATTACGTCGGTACACCATAGTGGGCAGTTAACAATCAACGGTGAACAGTCAACAGTATCATTTCGCCACAGCTTTCACAGGTGGCTTGAATTTAGATTCGTTTCTCTTAAGATCATTGTCATAAAAATCGGGAGGGAAACCATTTAATTGTCGCCATATTTCATACCAGACCGGTACATCTTTGAGTAGGGCTATTCCCTTAGCTCCGGCCCCCACTCTAAGTAATTCAGGAAAAGGCAAGTCTGGCTGATTGGACTTTATTAAAATTCGATACATGCTGTTGGGATTCGAAATATTATCAATAGCAACCACCTCACCACTATAAGTACCAATTGAAAAATCAGACCAACCTGAAATAATAAAAGCCTGCCAACCATCAAATACTAAGTATACTTTTTGTCCTACATTCATTAAAGGCAGGTCCATCGGGCGCACGTACATCTCCACAGCTAATTCTCGTACATAAGGTACAATGGTTGTGAGTATTTCGTTTTCCTTGATGATTTCTCCAACGCCCGATTTCATGGTTTTAGTTATGTAGCCAGATTGTGGAGCCGTGACGTAGTACATCTTATTTCGTTGATCGTAATTGGCATATTGATTTTGTAATTTATTGAGATTCCCTTCTGCTTCAAATTGAGCGGAGAGGGTAGAAAATTTATCGGACTGTGCTTTTGCAATTTTATTGTTGTATTCCATGTCAATGGACTGAAGATCAATTTGAGCAAAACTTACATCATTAATACGTTCCTGTAGTTTATTGGTGGTCGTAATTAGTTTTGCGTTTGTCGATTGCATTTTTAAGCGTTTGGCTTCCAGGTCACTGAGTGACTTTATACCTTTTTGATAAAGTGTATCGGTTCTATTGTATTGAAATGCAGCAATATTTGCATCCGCTTCTGCTTGTTGCAATTCAGCTTGTAGGTTTTGCTGTTTGAGCTTAGCTTGTTGAATTTTATTTTGCAATTGTTGTTTCTTGAACTCCAGTTCTGAACGCATGGCAGCAATTTGATTGTCAAGTGCATTGGCCTTTTGCTCGTAACTACTGACAGAGCCCTCTTTTGCAGTAATTTGATTGGATGCTCTTTCTAATAAGCGTGGATCAAAATATTCAGCTTTTACCTCCGATAGAAAAACGATGGTGTCACCTGCTTGTACCAGATCACCTTCTTTGACATACCACTTTTCGATTCTACCGGCAATAGCAGAATTAACGTCCTGTGGTCGTTGCCCAGGCAAGAGCGTGGTCACCTTTCCTTTCATCTGTATGTTTTGGGTCCAAGGCAAAAAGAAAGAAATCACAATCATAATTAACAGCGCTATCAACCAAATAGAAAACATGCGATTCGCTTTGGGCAAATCATTTTTTTGAAAACTTCTTATGTGGTCTGTATTTACTTTAGTTAAAATTGAATTGTCAGAAATATTCAGCATTGGATTTAATTTATTTTTTTATAATTCTTCAATTACTTACAGTCTGAAAATTTCTTTCACTACAGGTTTTGATTTTATTTTTTCGAAAGCATCATTTTCAATAATTTTCCCGTTCTCCAAGATAATTACTCTATCACATTTTTGCGCAAAAGCCGGGTTATTTGAAATACCAATTAGTGTCCAGTGTTTCTTATCCTCGGTGAGATAATCAATAATGAGTTGTTTTTCCTTGCGTTCCAAACGAGGCATAAAGTTATCCAGCAATAAAATTTCAGGTTGAAAGATGAGGGTTCTTGCCAGAATAATTTTTGTTCTAACACTACGAGGCACATTGACTCCATTGGCTAATAATTCGGTTTGATATCCATCGGGAAGCTGATTAATGTAGGAATGTAAATCGATTTCTTTTGCGGTTTGAATTATTTTTTGAAATTGAATTTTATCATTTCCAAGGTTTATATTTTCAAGTATAGTTGCGTTAAAAATCTCATCCTGACTGGTCAACGTACCTATTTCCTCCCGTAAACTATCCAGATGAATCCGTTTTAGTGGAATACTATTAAAAGTGATCATTCCTTCATAACTGGTATACAGACCACCCAGTAGTTTGGTCAGTGTTGATTTACCGGAGCCATTGAATCCTGCGATACAAATTTTTTCTCCGGCCTTTATTTTTAATGAAATATTATCGAGCGTCGGCCTGTTGGCATCCGCATATTGAAATATAACTTCATCTAATTCTATATCAATACCACGTTGTCCGGTTTCCAATTTTTGTACTTTAATACCTGCTGTTTGTTCCAGCGGCAGGTCGGTTACATAACCTATTTTTTCCAGACCAGTGAGTACGTCATATATGTTGTCCATACTCAGAATCAGCTTTTCCGCAGAATTCATAATTAAGATAACAATGATTTCTGCGGCCACAAACTGACCAATACTAATTTGATTTCCGATAACGAGCATGCTACCCACCACTAGCAAAATGGCCGTAATTAATGTTTTAAATAAAACAACGCTTCCGTATTGAATCAACAAAATTTTAAAGTGACTTTTTCTGGCATCCAGATAACTCTCCACCAGCTTATCTGTTCGGCGTATAGGCAGATTAGAGGTACCGGAAAGTTTAAAAATATTCATGGCTCGCCCTAATTCTTCCAACCAGTGAGCGACTTGGTATTTGTATTTACTTTCCTTCAAACTGGTTTTTAATCCTTTTTTTCCTGTTAGCCGAAATATGGCTAGTAAGATAATAATCAAAAGTAAACCGAAGAAAATAAAGAGTGGATGATACATAGAGAGGAGTATCAAACCAAACAGGATTTGAAGGATAGCCGTTGAAAAGTCGATTAAGATTTTTGGAATACCTTTTTGAATAGTAATGGTATCAAAAAATCGATTGACGAGTTCGGGCGGATAAATGCCGATAAGTGCTTCTAATTTTAAGCGAGGTACCCGCCAGGCAAATTCAAATGCAGATCGGGTGAATATCCTTCGCTGCAATGTTTCTGTGACGGTTAATTGCATCACTGTCAAAAAACCATTGAAAGCAATCCCGGCAGTTATAATACCTATCAGCAGATAAAGAGAAGAAGAGACCTCACCACCTACCATCAAGTTAATCATGGCTTGAATTCCTAAGGGTAGTGATAGGGTGATGATTCCTGCAAAGATGGCGTAAAGGTAGATGTAGCTGATGTCTTTGCGATCGAGTTCTAAAAGTTTAAAAAATCGTTGCGTCGATTTCATTTATGTTTCGTTTGTTTTTTTTGCTGTAGTGGTCTAATGTTTAGCGTAGCACCTGATCACTGCTCTTGAGTTGTTTCTTTTTAAATTTTCCAAGTTTTGCGGCCCTATTTTCCAATAAAGGAACAACCATGTACCAAAGCAAGCCCAAAATACCTAAAAATATAGAAGCAATGCCAAGTACCCAGAATTTAAACCCAAGAAGCTCCATATTAGTTGCAAAATGCAGGCATTCGAATATGAGCCCCAGCACTATTAAACCAACAGCAATTACGATTCCTTTTTTCAAAAGCAGGTAGTCAAATTTATCTATAGGATAAGTTCTGAGCATTTTGAATTTAGACGAGCCAATTTTCAAGGTAATAGCCGTGCTATTGCCGCAGGAAATTGGGGAAGTATAAATTTAATATGACACAGAAGTTATTATATAGAAGTTAACGTTTTTGTAAATATGCAGCCTTTTAGAAAAAAGCGGTATCTTTTATGTCTTTGAGTGTTTTACCATGAGGCTGAGACTTTAAGTTTTCATCAACATTTACAAAAATGATTTGCTCAATAGATATGATTGTCTTTTTTGTAAATAAATTTCGGACGACACAGTTGAAAGTGATTGAGGTACGCCCGATTGACATAAATTCCAGCCCAATTTCTATGACGTCAGCCTGTGTGGCAGAGCTAATAAAATTGATCTCAGACATCAGCTTGGTGACTACCCTGGGGCTACCAAGCTTAGTCATCGCATATATTCCGGCTTCCTCATCAATCCATTTTAATAACTGACCGCCAAAGAGGCTGTTATTCGCATTTAAGTCTCCGGGTTTAATAAGTTTCCTTGTGAAAAACTTCATATTTTTAATTCGTTTTTAATGGTTTACTCTTGAAGTTGTTTAAAGTTATTTCCTATACCTGCGGATAAGGCATTGACTCCCAGGTCATCAGCTTTTCCTCGTCACCGTAGCTTGCTCCTCCGCTAAAGCTTTCTCCGGCGGCCGTAGCCTCTGGCGAAGGACTCGGCGGCACGCGGATGGCTACATAAATTCTGAGAAGAATTTCCCGCTTGCGGATGGGCGTGCAAAAGAGCTTCGTCCTGAGAGTCAAACCCTTATCCTCGGTTCCAGGAGATAACTTTATACAACTTCTGGTTAAATCTTAAATGTTTCTTTTGTAGTCGTGCATTATTTCTGATACTAATTCGCATGGTAATTATTCAGCCGTTGGCTATTAGCTGTTGGCTTCCCTCCATCGCGAAACAGGATGCCTTTGAAGGAAGCTAAGGGCTAAACGCCAACAGCTAATAGTAAAGTAACTGAACCGTTACTTCGCATGTTTTATTCATTTTAATAGACTTTATTAAGCATCAAATGTACCATTAGATGGTGCGCCTTTCGATGCTGCAAGCTAGTACTATTTTATGAAAAAAACAAGTAACACTATGCCTTATAATAGTTTTACTATCAATATTAAAATAATCTGTGACTATTCAGCCGTCCCTTCATCCTTAAATCGTGCGACTCCCTACGGGGGCGTAAAACACACGGTCTTATTTTCTCACATCATGTGACCTCTCTGAGGCAGGGTGTACCGTTTGCTGGGGTAAAGTTGCGGCGTTTTTGTCGCAGGCAGGTTAGGTGCAGCGCACCGGCTCCGTTTGTAAAAAAACGGTAGCCCCTTTATAAAAGGTGCAGCGCACCGGCACCGTCATCCTGAGTGATGTGCCCGTTGAGTATAAATATTTGTAGGATTTACCAAACGGTGTCGGTGCGCTGCACCTCTAGAGGGCTCTATGCATTAACTATTACAAACGGTGTCGGTGCGCTGCACCTAAGCCTAGTAGGATTTCCTGCCGAAGGGATGGAAGAAAGTGCCGCAACTTCTGATCGTCAGATTGTACACCCTACCTAGAGAGGTCGCATTATGTGAGTATCTCAGTGATAGGAGTTTTTACGACCCCGTAGGGAGTCGCATGACGCCTAAAACAAATGAACGCTGAATAGTTACAGTTCAAGTACAAACTCAAATTGCTC
>Ga0209187_1001628_pt1 | contig 24829 bp, 30 predicted proteins | sample BantaG_FD_187430 | JGI IMG/M metagenome (GOLD analysis project Ga0209187, IMG submission 187430) | Marine algal microbial communities from Bantry Bay, Ireland - BantryBay_4 metaG (SPAdes) (version 2) | ecosystem: Host-associated > Algae > Red algae > Unclassified | place: Bantry Bay, Ireland...
CCCGCCATAAGCCGACCAGCTCGTCGTCCCCGTCACCCCCTCTTGCGCCGACCTGAACGCCGGATAAGCAAAGTTGGCGTCGTTTGCATCGGATACGACAAAAGCTCAAGATGGGAAATCGCAGCCTTGACTGGGTCCGGTCAAGGTGCTGCCCAAGGTGACATCTACAATTTGATTGCTACAGCATAGGCGCACCTCACACAACGTGACAGCACCTGATTTGGAACAGGGTCTCCAGGAAACCACCGACAGAGCTGGTGTGGGGCGGCCCTGACAGTGCGTGTGAGGGGGGGGCCCAGATCCAACCCAGTACCCGCCTTCCGCGGCGCCGCCCCCGGCACCGCCACCGCTGCTGTTGCTGCCGCCGCCGCCGTCGCCGCCGCCGCCGCTGCCTCGCCGGCCTCGGTCTCCCGCTCGTAAACGCTGCGCTGCTGCCCCCGTCTTTGCCTCTAGGCTTTCCCGTTCCTCTTACGCCCCCCCCCCACGGTCCCGCCTGCTGCATCTTCTCTTTTTTGCGGTGCCGCCAGACGTCTTGGTGGCTGCCGGTGGCCGCTGCTCCGGCGGCCGGCCGGCAGCGGCCTGGCGCTGCTGGGCTGGCGGCTGGCGGCTCACTGTTCACATACCCCGCCTCCCTCATTCCGCTCTCGTTCTCACCACCTCTTCTTCCCGCTCCCTTCCCCCCCCCCGCCTGTTCCCGCGGTCATCCTTTATAGCGGCCGCGCGGTTGCCTGTTCGTGGCTGCGTCCCCGCTTCGCGGGGTGCTGCTGGTGAGGCTCATCGCCGCATCGGCGCGGTCCCCCGCGGCTGTTGGCGGCCATGTCCGCCTCGCTTGGTCCGTACGCGGATGGAATCTACAGGTCGGGCCCGTCGCCTACGCGCCAGCAGCGGTTTTTTGTGATCTCCGGGTCGCTCCTCCGTGCACGGCTGCCCGCTGCGTGGAGCGACGGGGAGCGCCTGTTGGGGGGAGACGCGCAATGTTTTCTTATGACGTCACAGGAGCAATGTGGTGGCACCCAGGCGGTTTTTTGCTTACGAGACTGCCGACTTCGTTCTAGTTTTCGTAACTGCTCTGATTGTGGTGCCCGCTGAAGCCGCCCAAAGGGCGCTGCTGGACACTAACTCCTCGGATTGGCGGAGAGCGCACGTCCCGGACGAGTTTAGCCACCTATTGCGGCCCCTGCTCCTGGCGCACCACCCTTCACATGAAGAGCTCAAGAAGGAGCAAAAAGCAGTAGATTTCACGAGCGGCTCTTGCGCAGATGCAGGCAGCAATGCAGACGGTTTCAGAATCACTTGTATTGACCAGAAAACGAAAGACAGAGATGACAGCAAATGCACTGACAATCCATTACCAGAGAAGGCGCGTGCCGCAGAGAAAAGCACACTATATGGCGGCTCTGGGAGCCGTCGCCGGAGCTGTTCGAGTGGCGGCAGTGCCGCTGGATCCGAGAGCAGTCGCACAGAACGTTGGAGGGGAGGGCGCTGTGGTGCACGCGGCGGTCCAGGTGCTCAAGACGAAGACACGTCTGGTGGTGGCCGTATTGGCGGTGCGCAGTGTGGCGGTCATGACGAACGAAGACGCGGTGATCGAGGTCTGTCTGACGCTGGCCGCGATGGTGGCCGTGTAGGTCCAAGCGCTTGTGCAGGAGGTGGGCGTCGCGATGGAGGCGATATTCAAGCAAATAAACATCAAGACGCTTGTGGTTTTGGAAGTGTCCGCGGTGGGCAGGTTGGCGGTCATGAAGGACACGCACACGTTTGTCGCCGTAGGTCTGTTGTTACAGTGATCGCAGCAGTGTCGGTCACGCTTGAGATGCAGGTGACGGGCCTCGTGGTTCTCGTGGTGGTCTGTGTCCTCAACACGAAGACCCGCCGGAGGTGGTAGTGTTGACTGTGGTCAGAGTGGAGGTAGAGATGAACAAGCACGCGGTTTTCGTTGTCGCTCTGGTGTTGGCCGCGAGGGCGGCCGTGGAGAGCAGAGTGGAGGTGCGGGTGGCGAGCGTCGTTGTGCAAGCTACGTTCAAGATGCTCAAGACGGATACCCGCCTGGTGGTGCCCGCGTTGAAAATGGGCAGAGTGGCGCTCGTGATGGAGAAGCACGTGTTGGTCGTTGTCGGTGTGATGTTAGATGCGATGGCGGCAGTACCTTTCAAGTTGAAGGTGGCGGTCGAGGAACGACGCGCCTGGTGGTGGCAGTGTTAGCAGTGGTCAGGATGAAAGTCAAGATGAACAGAAACGCGGTCGTCGTGATTGGTTTGGTGTTGGCCGCCATGGCGCCCGTGGCGGTCAAGGCGGTGGTGCGGGTGGCGAGCGTCGTGGTGCTCGCGGCGGTCAAAATGCTCAAGATAAAGACACGTCAAGTGGTTGCCGTATTCGAACTGAGAAGAGTGGCGGTCATGATACACAAGGAAGCGGTGACCGAGGTCGGTCTGATGCTGGTCGTTATGAAGGCCCGGTCGGCCTAGGGGCTGATGCAGGTGATGGGCGTCGTGGTTCAGGCGATGTTCGAGCAAATCAACATCAAGCCGCTTCTAGTGGTAGAGGTGTCTTCGGTGGGCGAGGTGGCGATCGAGATGGACACGCACCTGGTGGTCCCCGTAGGTCTGATCTTGGTTACGATCGTGGCTGTGTCGGTCACGCTGGAGATGCAGGTAGCGGGCGTCGTGGTGTACGCGGCTGTCATGGTCGCCACGACGAGGCGCCGTTCGGTGGTGGCCGTGTTGATGATGGCCAGAGTTGCGGTCGGAGTCAAAGGTTGTCAGGGATATGTATTTTGGGGCAAATTAGGATACGGATACACGCCGATGCCGTGTATCTGATAACGGAAGCTTCCCTTGACTAAGATCCGGACACGCATGTCTGCCTCCGAAGCCGAATTATGAGGTACAACATATTCGAATCTGAATACAATTATCGTATCTGATTATATCCGCACAAGTCCGACAGACAGCACATAAGCATCTGGAGGACGACACCATTCAGACACTTTTCGAGTGCTGCATGGGCGTTAGGTACGAAGTGACATTCCCATTTGATGATGCGCCCCAACGGGCGCGGTCCAGGCGGTTCCCAGCCGTTTTTGTCGACGGTCATCCGAAGGACAATTCTGAATTTCGTTTCACAATTTGCTGCGGGCCGAGTCGCGTGATTGAATGGTTTCTTCCTGGTGGGACAGGATCGCCGCTCGTCGCTTCAATATGTTTGCACATGAATCGCCAGATTGTCGGAAAGTGAAAAGGGAGGTCGACTGCGTTTTCTTGCAGTTCTGCCGGCTCGAGAAGTCCAATCGTCTCGTATATCCCTGCATCCTGACTCTCATATCTTGGATACGGATCTGATGCAATCTCGCTTTTTTTTGTCGAACAGGATGGGTATATTCTCTCCTCTCTTTCTCAGAATGCATTTGGATATGCGGCATCGGCGGGTATCCGAAGTGGCGACGGATATCATGCCTGGATATTTATCTTTGGGACGTATCCATGACAACACCTTGTCAGGATGGACAGGCATGAGATATTCGTGGTGCACAAGATGATCACGGGGGCCGCGTTCTTTCTCGGTCTGATGGTGGTCGTCGAGCTTCGGACGTTGGCGAAAGTGACAGCATCTGTGGTCACGATGGTGTCCCAGTTGCGCAAGACCGTGGCATCTTACGTGGTAACCATTAGTATGGTAGACATGACGGCCAAGGTGCAGGGGCATGCGGCCGTTGTCCAGTCGGTGACGGCGGAAAAGTCGGTCGACGTGAAGATTTATCCTGTGGTGGCAGCGTTGGCGGTGGGCAAAGCGAAGGTCAATGTGAACAAGAACGAGGTGGTCGCTGTCGGGCTGATGCTGGCCGCGATGGTAGTCCTGTCGGTGATGGTGGCGATGCAGGTGGTAGGCGTCGTTGTGCTCGCGGCGCTGAAGGTGCTGAAGACAAAGACTCGTATGTTCGTGGCAGTGTTGGCGGTGGGCAGAGCGGCGCTCATGATGATCACACACGTGGTGGTGGTTGTCAGCCTGACAATGACAGCGATGGAGGCCGTGCAGGTCAAGGTGAAAATTTCTGTGATGCGTTTTGTGGTGCAGGCGGTGGAGGAGGTGCTCAAGATGATCACTGGGGCCGCGGTCGTCGTCGGTCGGATGTTGCTCGTGGAGATGTGGACAGTGTCAAATGTCAGGACAGTCGTGGTAAAAATGGCGATCGAGTTGTGCACCAGGTGCGCGTGGCGGGGGGGCGGATTCACTCTGATTCCTAGGTTCTTGTTCGTGCCGATGTGGGGCACGGCATTCGTCAAGTCAGTGATCCCAATCATTGCGCTGCTTCAGCCGCGGCCGGAGCACTCTGTGACGCTTGTGCTATCAATCGAAGCATGAGCACCACCGCAGGACACGAAGCCTATAGCGTGCAGCTCTCACAGCGACTCCCGAGCGGGGATGGTCGAGGATGCTTGAAAGACGCTCATTCTGACAAGCTTCCCGCTGCTGACAGCACAGCCGCTCCACAAGCGGATGGAGCTCGTCGAAAACCCCGACGCTTGAAACACGGGGACCCTGTCGTGCAGACGCGGGCAGCCGCGCAAGTGGCCCTGGGCTTTCTTTCAATCTGAAGAAAGTGTCTATTACTTGCTTCAGTTCCAAATAGGGAATCGGAATTCATGGTTTAATTAGATTGCACGCAGCGTCGATTCGGACGTTTGGTACACACTAGTAATACCTGATATTCGAGCTGTGCCATCATAAGAGCCCCAGCGAAATGTTAGGGTGAAGGTCCGTGTGCGGATTCAGACTTCTCCGCAATACGCAACTATTGTCAGCCAGTCCTTCGTGTAGCAGCATAGAGGCTGCTATGTTCCGGCAAACCCGGAGGCAGATTATCTAATAATCTGGACATTAAAGGTCCAGATTTGGCTTGGTTGGAAGGCCGATTGGGCCCGTGGCTTAGTGGTCAAGGTATCGGACTACATCTCGAAGTCGTGGCTTAGATACGCTATCCTTCGAGATCTACCTTTTCAAGAACTTCCTGGCGGCTGACAATAGCGGATGCTTATTTTGTCACGCTTGGCTGGCAGTGCAGTGCCGGACCCTGCTATCATGCGCGACGGGCTCCAAGTGCAGGTGCCGCCTGCACGAGAGATGATGCTATCGCCTGCTGTTCTCGAGATAAAGAAGCGCGAAAGCACAACCGCTCTTCGCGCCCGATACAAGGGCCTCAGTGTACCGCGGCTCACTTTGAACTTGAATGATCTGAGGGTCACCTGGGTGAGAGGTGTGACATCAAACGGCTACGACACAAAAGCCATGGATCCCTCAAAGCCTCATACAGTAGACGTAAACTACTCATCGAACAAGATTCCAACCAATGAAGATAGGTTTGACTGGAGCCTGGGTAACAGTGCCTGTGTATCTGGACCAGAGCCATTGCTATCAAGGGAACGTTTCTGCAACCCTCGTACGCTGAGCTACAACAGCATGTCAGGCGCATGGGCCACAGACGAGGTCATCATCACTTGTCTGCTCTAGATGGGAAGCATCCGCTCGCACTTCAGCTGGCACGTTAACGACCAACTGCTTCAGTCAGTCTCCTACCTGCAGTCAGGAGCGAGTACGGTCTGGTTTTCCGTTCCGAAACCTGAGGTCCCACAGATGCTACGTGTCATGAGTGAATGTATGGACCCTGTCGTGCTGGCGGCAGCAGGAGAAGATTTGTGGAAGCTTCTCGCGGAAAATGCCGTCTTGAGGCCGGCGTCCTTTTTCCTCGCCTACGGCGCTCGCGTCGGCTTCAATGAGAAAGAAGCAGGGGTTTTCGTCGTGACAGGATATGAAGTTTCACACAGCGGCTTCAACCAAGGGACTAACGTAGCATTTCCAGTGAATATTGCGTGCACTGGCTGGATTGTGCGCGCGATTGAACTCGCGGCCCACTGCCCAGGAAAGGTTGGTATGAAGATCCCTTCCGAGAAGCTGCTGGTTCTGAGCGCTCTGAAGCTTGCTGATGGGACTTGTTGATGCGGTGACGCGCGATGATAAGAGGAATGCGATTCAGCAGAGTTTCGAAGAGACCTGAGAGTCATGACGTCCTAGTTGACGGAGTACCTGGACTGCGTCCTGGAGTACATGTGTCGCAACTCGCACCCGGCGTGGAAGGGAAAGAAGCCAACTGTGCTGGACTTTCAAAAAGGACTTCCAGGGTGTTGAGCAGTTCATCCGTTACAACGCGATTACACCAGCGGGGAACCCCTTGGTACTACCGCACAAGAACGGGGGAACCACTACAAAATTCTCTGTCGACGGTGCGGCGTGCCCTCACTGTAAATTGATTGTCTTGTTGTCTGTAGTCGTGTGTCCGGCCTGTATTGAGCAGCTGACAGATGGAGCAGGCCCTAGAGCGCCATTCTGTTTCCAGCGATGCGCTCCAGCCATGTCCGACAACTCGCACTACCAGCCCGAGCAGACCGACGGGAAGCAGCCGCTCCTCGTCTGTTGTCACTCTCCTTTGGTGATGCAGCCGCTTTCCAATGGCCGCGCTCACCTGCTAGTGTCTATTCTACCGCAATCTGGCATCAAATGATGCCCGGTTGGGCATCAAATGATGCACCCTCCCACAGGGCCAGACAACGACGGTTCGACCCCCCCTGTTGAGGCATGAGGAGCACCCCCCGTTTGTATCCAGAGCACTGTTGCTGGGATCTCCCCCAAGAATCACAAAGCATCGCTGAGTCCATTTCTGCTGTCAAAAAGAGCGTCAGAGGTCGGGAAATACGAAAACAAACGCTCCGAAAATGGGCATCATTTGATGCGATTCGCATCAAATGATGCTGCGGTAGAATAAACAGTAGCGGAGAAGTTGAAGAACGTTGGGGCGAAGAAAGGTGACAAGATCAGCAGCGTGTTGGTTGTTTCTGAGGTTCGATTTTCTGGGATGAGTGTGAGTCTGTGTTCAGCGAGTTGCCGCGCAGAGGTTACCGTTGTGACGTGCGCTGTACTTCTTCGACTTTTTGGAATGGCTCGAAACGAGCACTCTCCAGACAAAGATGCTATGGGTGGGAGCGGCTCAATCCGTGCTTCTCGCCCCGCCACTCACGTGGCATTGGCATGGCTCGCGATCCACGAACTATTTCCGCAATCCAAACTACAGCGTACAAGTTACGGGGTCGGAAATAGGCTAAGACAAAAGTGCCCGTAGTGCAAAGATAGCACATTTGCAAGTGCGACGCACAGATGAGAAGCATGCGCTTTACGCATTACTCTACCCACTGTGTGCATACTCTGCAATTGAGACGTGAAGCTTCCCTCAACTACCCGTGAAATGAAAGCCCGACTCCTTGGTGAACAGCACATTGTGCGTACCGCAAGCCAGAACAACAGCAGACTGCTTCACCCGCTCAGCGCGCCCGAGAGACACACTGGGGTAAGGATCAAGTGAGACCACCGCAGGATTTCCTACGATGGATCAGGCAAAATCCGACATTTTCTACGCTTCACACTCGGGGTGTAGATCTTGCGCCTAGTGCCGACCGCTCGGACCCGACAAAAGTGAAATCTCTGCACTCCTGTGGTACCGGAGTCGCTCACTGCGTAAGATGGCCCTCCGTTCTTGAGCACTGACAACGTCGACCGCTCTCGATTGGGGAATGATCTCTGCGGGTGCCTGGCTCTCCTCCAGAACTTAATGAGCGCATTGGGTGCATGAGCCCTCCAGAGCTTCTGAGAGCATATCTCTGCTGGCAATTGGCAAATTGCCACAAGTAGCCCCCCTGACTGGCCAGAGCCCATGTAATGTGGGAATTGGCCTGTGGCATGCCCTTCGGGGGATAAATGCCGCATTGTTCTTTTTATTACTATTCTTTTGCTTGCCTGTCTTATCCGTCTGCCGGCACTCATTAAGATCGCATGATATCGGACTGTCGCACGACCAGTGCCCTCGTTCAAGTTACGTCACCATGAGTCTGGGGTCGCCGTCGTGGGCACCACCCAGCTCCCCATTGGATGCCCTTCAACAAAATGTCTTTCTTCCTCGTCGCGACGGCGATAGAACTCGCTTTATTGCTTGGTTACGGTTGGTTCAAATACACAGGTATTTGAACCAACGTTATTACTACGATATTTGGTGGAGCAGCGCGGGATACCCTCGCCTTCATCGTTTCTCGCGGCACGGTGTTTCCGAGAGCTTTCGCGCTGACTCGTGGCATTGTGACGGTGTCGATACGGTCGCTTGGCGCGCTGGGCGTTAGCCATCGACTTGGTGGCGTGTCGCTGGGGGCTTCACGGTTGTGATATTCGACGTTGGCGCGCAGGGCGTTAGCCATAGCGAAACACTTTGTTCAGGTCCCAGTATGTCTACTCGTGGAACTGGCAGCACTCAGCGAGCCACAGTCGGCAAGCTGCAAGCTGGCTACCCGCCGCCGGGCGGGGGACAAGGCACTCTTGCCGCCTCCGACGCCCCAACGGACGGTGCTCCTACTCATTTCATCCCTGCGAATCAAGCCGCCTCCAGGCACATGCAGATGGTGAAGAGCCTGAAAGCGGCTGATCAAGCACTTCAACGACTCCTAACGGACCAAGAACGGACTAACGCGTCTCTGGCGCGAGCCAATGACACGTGGGTCCACCACGTCGAGGCCCTGCGCAAGGTCGACTCCCATGAGGAGGAACGCCGTGTGGCTAAGTCTCGCCGCCAGTCAGGCGACAAGACCAAGATTGTCAAGAAGACAAGCAAGGTGACGAAAGACAAGTCCGTCCGCAAGGACGATCCGGCAAATGCCGCGCCTTAGTCATCTTCCGATGATTCCGCCTCTGGGTCATGCCCGACGTCGTCAGATGACGACAACTCCAACAAGACGGACACGTCCTCCTCGGACGATGGCCCCGAGCCGCCAGGCCCGCCGTCGCTCCTAAGTGGTTCTTCGCCGAGCAACACCTCGAGCGAATCGGACGCGACCGCGCGCAAGCGCCCCGCGACCCCCACCAAGCGGAAGGAGTGACTTGAAAAAGCCGATAGGATCAAGGTAGTCCGCCCGGCTAATGGCCGATTCAAGACACTCCTGGACTACAGAACGTACTTCCTGATCCGCCGTCAACTGGCGTATACGCCTAAGGAGGCACAAAGGTCGCATCGCCTCAACGAACAATTAGACAGAGCGTTCCATGGGCAACAGCCATTCACAGGAGCCCTGCTCTTGGGCATCTTCACGTTCTGATCGACCTTTCGCCGCGCGTGCGACGCGGCTGGGCTGACGCACGGTCAAGCCCTTCCGCGCATTGTCTTTCGCCTAGCCGACAACGCCAAAATGGCCTTCTCTTGCGCGCTTAACAGCACCCTCGGACGTCAGCGTTATGCCATCCGTACATACGAAGATGCCACAAACTGGCTGCTTTTGAAGTCCGCGACACACGCAACTATGGCTTACGCTTACCAAGTCATCATTACGATAAAGCAACAAGACAACGAGGCGCCCACGGCCTTTTGCCACCGCGTGAAAACGCGGTGCAGTCTTCTGAACTGTTAGTTCAACATGAAAGACGTTAAGGACGTCTTCATTACGTGTCTTTCGGACCTTGTGCAAGCGCACGTTCGGGTCTTGAATGACCGATGCCCGGATCGGAATCTATCAGAGGCAGTTGCTACCGCCCAATTGTACTGGGAAGGTACCAATAAGCTGCGCTTGCAGCGTAAGATGATCCGCCCAACGGCGATCAAAGTCGCTTACGCGACGCAAGAGCAGCGGACAACGACGGAATGACCGTTCAAACCGGTTCGCACCCCGCCGCCCCCTCGGGCCGCCGTCCCTCAAGCCAATCGGGCTGACCTGTGTTACAACTGAAGCAAGCCGGGGCACTTCCCCGCACAGTGTGCCGAGCCGTATCGCACTCGCGAACGTCGATAACCGCCTATCGGCGTTCATGTCATTGCAGACGGTAACGTCGAAGAAGACGAGATCGAGCAGCCGGCCGACGCCGTCGACGACTCGAAAAACGCCTAGGCCTGGTGCCCAACTTGGGGGTGCCGGCGGAACGCGAAAGCACACGGTGACAAAATTGTTGCGCCACGCCTTACGGCACTATGAGATCGCCGCCACGCTTGACCCATGCATTTGTGGGATGCGGACCTGCCGCCCTGTACTGGACACGGGCGCTGAGGTGAACATAGTGTGAGCTTCTGTTCTCCCTGCAAACTGGAAGGCTTATGCCGAGAAGTTGACCACGCTTCTGCGCATCCGAGATGCAAACAACAACCGTCTCGTGACGAAGTATGCCATACATCTGTTTCTAGACATCGGAGGTGTACGTCTATTTGACCGATTCCTCTTTTCCGAGAACTTGTCAGTCCCGCGCATGCTTGGAACCGACTACATTGAACAAAACATCGAGGCGATCTTGCCGTGTTTGCGTAAGATCGTCTAGCAGGAAGACGTGCGCTGCACGGAGGAACTGCCTCGGCCAACGCCAATCTTGGCTTGTATTAATGACAGTGCCTCGGACTGTCATTTGCAAGACAAACCCGTATGGGTGCGAGCCTGTGAGCAGGTACGTGTCAACGGACACCAAGAGAAGTGGATCATGGCCACATGTGACACCCCCGGTATGGTTATCATCACATCGAACGTTCGTTCATGCCGTCATAAGTCAATGGCAGTCGCCCGCGGCCTTGCCATCGTCAAGCCCGACGAACCCTTCTTAGTCAAGTTATGCAACTTTGGCAAAGACCAAGTCATTGTTCGCAAGAACTCAACCTTGGGGTTTGCAGAGCCCTATCAAGGGCCTATGTTGTCCGCCGTCTTGGTTGCCAACAGTCCAAAGAATGGGACCGATAATTCATCGGACGACGCGAGTCGTGACCCACTCAAGGACCTTGACCTCAGTGAGGCTCCCGAGTATCTGCACACGCAGATTCGAGATATGCTTAAGACACATTCGTATATGTCGGATGGAATCCTTGGCGTCATTTGTGCTACGGAGCACGCCATCGTCCTTCCTCCAGACGCTCTGCCTATACGGGCTCAACCCTACCGGACAGGGCCTTTCAAACGGAAGATCATCTCGGATCAGATCATCAAGATGTTGAAGCTCAACGTCACTGCCCCTAGTCATAGTGCTTGGGCGAGCCCCGTGGTACTTGTACCAAAGAAGAACGGCAAAGCCCGATTCTGTGTCGACTATCGTCGGTACCAAACTTGAACGGCAAAGCCCGATTCTGTGTCGACCATAGTCGGGTTGACCACATCACGAAGCAGCATGCTTATCCCTTGCCTCGAATGAAGGACTGCCTGGACTCATTGGGAAATGCCCAGGTGTTCACGTCTCTCAACCGCACCGCGGGGTACTGGCAAGTTCCCTTACGTATATACGACCAAGAGAAGACAGAGTTCACGACGCACTGTGGTATAGACCACTAGTTGTCAATTCCTTTCGGCTTGCCGAACGCGCCTGCTACCTTTCAGCTTGCGTTGGGTTTTATCCTCTCGGGCTTGAAGTGGCAGATATTCTTTGTGTATTTAGAAAATGTCATCATCATTTCCGCGAACGCGGAACAACACGTCCAAGATGTTTACACGGTTCTGCACCGTCTCCGCGAAGCCGGGGTGACCCTGAACTTGGAAAAGTGCACATGGCTCTCTGACAAAGTCGAGGACCTCGGACACATTGTCCGCCCCAGGCAACTGCACGAGCATAACAAGAACGCTGACGCTCTCAAGCACTTCAAGTTTCCAACGACAAAGACCCAGCTGAATAGCTTCTTGGGCTTGAGCAATGTCTATCGACGTTTCGTCAAGGACGTTGCCACACGAGCGAAACCCCTGAGCGCTTTGACTTGGGACGAAATCCCACTGGATCAACCACCGCCGACGGACGTGGCTATCGCCGCCTTTGAGGACCTTCGCAACGCACTGTTGTGCCCACCGGAACTTGCCTCGCCAAAGGCCAATCGAAAGCTTGTCGTCGACGCTCACGCATTCGCCGACGAAGTCGGTTGTACCCTGCCTCAAGAAGAACCGGTCGAAATGCTTCATCCTGTCGGATATTGGAGCCGAGGCCTCACTGCTGCAGAGCAAAACAACTCGACCACAGAGCGCGAATGCCTCGGCGTCGTGCCGGCTGTCCTCGAGTTGCGGCATTTCCTCGACGGGCAAAAGTTCCTCACCGAACGGATCACCAAGCGCTTTGCTGGATCTACAGCATGACCAACTCAAGCGGACGCTTGATGCGATGGCGACTTCGCCTCTCCGAATACATATTCGATATTGTTTATGAACCATGTGCATCGAATCACTTGTCCGACTTCTTGTCGCGCGCCTCAACGGTGGCCCCGCCAGAAGATATCCATTATAGTGTACCTTGCCTGGCATTGGCCGAGCCGGCCAACGGCGTAACGACGGAGAGGCACACGAAACCGACACACCCGAACCGGTGGAGTTCGACGACGTTGTCGAAGCACAACAGACAGATGACTACTGTGTCGAGATGTCCACTCGCGTGGAACGCGGAACGGCCAAGGCCTTCTTCCGCAACGAGCATCACGCTCTGTATCGCTGGTCGCCTTACGGCAACCAATTGGTCATACAAAAATCATTGCGCGAACGCGTCTTGACGCTTTAGAACCACGCCATAGTGGCAGCCCATCCTTGTATCAATCGAATGTATTACAACATGCGAAAGGCGTATTACTACCCTTCGATGGTAAGGGACATCCGCACCACCATCTCCAAGTGCACAATTTGTGCTCAAGACCGCCTCGCCTTGCGGAGACACACCACGCCCTTGACGCTAATCCCAGCTACTTAGACTTTAAGGGAACTGTCCGTTGACATCTTTGGGCCCATCCCGGCCTCTAAGAAGGGCAATCGCTTCATCTTGCTTATCACCGACAGCTTCGCCAACCTCACGAAGTGTATCGCCTTACGACGAATTACGGCCATGTCCGTGGCGAAAGCCATCATCGACGCGTGGCAGTCCGTCTACGGGGCACCGGACCGGATCCTACCGGACCAAGGGCCCCAGTTCACGTCGAACTTCTTCATCGCCGTGAAGAAAATGCTTCGCATTGAAACGGTTCGCACCACGGCGTATCACTCCCAAACCAATGGGCAAGCTGAACGGTACAACCGTACTATGGTCACTCAGTTGCGACACTACGTCGCTGATGACCCATCCAGATGGGACGAGCTACTCCCGGTCCTCACCGATGCATAAAATAGCCAAACGCATCGCTCTGCGGGTATCGCTCCATTTGAGCTCGTTCTCCCAAGGCAGATCCCCCACCCCACGGTTCGCAATTTGCCCCCGGGCACTCCTCTGGCCAATAAGGGAATGCTCAATCATGGGTCACCGCCATCTCGCGAGGACAAAATCATGGCCCGCATTCGCAGGCAAATCGCCGTTGTCGTCAAGGCCTTGCGTAAGACGCAACAACGTTACGAACGTAACTTCGACCACCGGGTCGCAACCCGCAATGCGGACGTCAAGATCGGCGACTACGTATACACGACCAACCACAATCGGCAAAACAAGCTGCGAAGCAAGGCCATTGGACCCTCCGTGGTCGTTAATGCGGACACGGATGCCTCCACGGTCGTCATTGCCAATGACGGGGGGGGGAAAACATGTCAGCAGTGACCATGTCACACCAGCTGCTCGTCCAACGACGACAGACACGGTGCTGCACCCCGTGCTAGATGGTCCAGACCAATGCAAGCCACCCCCGTCAACCGCGGTCGAGTACGTGCCTGACAAACGTTCAGGCTTACGCCGGACAGGTGACAGCTACAGCGCTAAAGTGGACTGGTTCGACTCCGGGTCGAAAAACGACATCTGGGACCCCCGGGAGAACGTCAAACGCAACGTAGTGGTGCGCTTTATTCGACAGAAGAAATAGCAAGTACCGGGGTGCGAATGTCAAATGCCAACTCAGCGAAGTTGCCGACAAGTCGGGCTCACAACCGTGGCCAACATCGTCATGGACTCCACGTGGATACCAACTATAAAACATTTCCATGTTACCGGTGCCGGAGTTATCGATGCCAATATCTCATGGACAGATTTAACTACCGCCACCGCAATCAAGGAAGACATTCCTGTCGCGTGGCTGAAGTTGAACCTGCCCTCTATGACGCACAGCTTTGCGTATGGTTCGAAACTAGCTTTGCAGCATTTTGCTCGGTTCAACAGTGCGTACGGTCCGTACACCCACGTGGGGCATAAATCCGCGAAAGCGACACTGATCGAAGCCGATCCATCGGTACTGGTGCTTCTCAACGGGTTCCTTGTACGACCGGTACAGCACTTGGATTCAATTCTTCGTCGCCTGGTGACTTTTACCGAGGAAGTGACCGTGGTCATACCACAATGGACCAACACCAGTTGGTACGCTACCGCCATCCGCGCATGTCTCGGGTACGAAGTACTTTTATCAACAGGTGCAAGGGATACGAATCCCACACCATGGGCTATGCTGGCCTGCCACTTCCTCCATCGCTATGATGGCAAACAAAAGAAATGGATAGTGGACACAAACATGTCGAACGACAAACAACCACAAGACGAAAAAAACATCTACACCGTGAAGGCGTACGCCCGCGACATGAACACACACTGCCGCAAGAGTCAGCCGAGCACTTCACCTAGCAGTAACCCCTTCCCTATCTCCTTTTCATCGCTACGACGCCAGTCGCGACGGCAGAGGTGAAGAGAGCCAACGCTGGCCACCGACTCCTAGGAGACGCTACGCCCGCGCGTGTATTGTGCCGACGGCGGGTCTTCGCCCGACGGTCCCCCGTCCGCATGGGCATGGCGCCCCAGGACGCTCTGAGAAATGGAGCTCGTCGGCTCCATCGCCTCCTTTGGCTGAACAGCCTCGAGGTGGTAAGCAAAGCACTCGTGTTTGGCATCGACATCAACGGCGAAAGCCACTGCCTGCCAAAAAATTGCCGAGACCGACTCAACCCCTCGCTCGTTCGCCTGCTCCACAGAACGGCGCCAGCCGGTCACTTGATCCACCCAGGCATTGGCCATTTCTGGCACAAGAGCCCCACGGGGAGCGCGAAGGCGCACATCGCGCACGCGCACCAACCAAAACAGGGCAACTGCCTCGGAGGAAGAGGCCCACGTCGGCCAAGTGGCCTCTATGGCGCGTGGCGGCGATATCGCCCGCTAGCGATCGCGACGGGGAGATCGCGAGCGATCGCGACGCGGAAAACGCAGACGGTGTTAACCACCACGATGGCCACCAATGGCATCAGCCCCTTGCGGATGGGTCTGTTGATTGCGCCGCCACACCCCGAGGTGGCTCCGAGGAACCAGTGCCCCATGGGCATGCGCGTTCAGATCAGGTGCCAAATCGAAGTCGACACACGCATGTGAAAGGCAAATGCCGAACTCCGTTGTCTCATCAACCGTCACGCGCACGTGTCGCGCCTCGCCGGTCGCTTGTTCCCGACGGATCACGTCCTGAAAGACGACCCCCCACTGGAACACGTCCATGGCTCGGCGCATCTTGCCAATCAAGGTATGTGCCGCCTCTCCGTTTGGCGCCTCACGCAGTTTGGACGTGTCCAGTACGTCGCCGGTGACTTAGTGTCTTCCCTTCCAGACGGACGAAGACCTTGACCTGTTGAAGGGTGCAAACCCACGCGGAAATCAGAATGCAATAGTACTCTGAGTACACAACCTGTCAATCAGAGCTATACTCATTTCGCAACGAGCCCGCCAGGTACGACACCACCACCGGGGTCGCCACCCAAAGATCGGTCTTGGGCTCGCAGTCTGGGACTGGCGGAAGCCAACGAGATAGTTCAAATATCTTCGGCGCCCAAAGCAACCCAGCTGACCACTCCGTCGGCAGTAGCCCGCGCCCTCAGAAGAACCGTTTGTCCGCCGCTCGGCGAAGTTTGGTCGCGAACAGCGGCAGTCAAAAAGGGTTCGGTAGCTCGCTCATGCGAAGGCTTCGATCTTCATCGACAGCGTCGTTCTCCGCTGCCGCCACCAGCGTAAGATGATCCAGGTACTCTGCCGAACCGGCGTCGTGGCCGATCGGCACTGCGAGGTCCGTGGCCACCGAGCTCTCAAAGAGGACCGCTTTCGGCCAGTTCGGCAACAAGCGGAAAAACGAGTCGGCCGCTGCCTCAAAAGTCGCGGTCCTCCTCATGGGAAACACCAGAGCTTTGGTGTACATCAGACGGTGGAATGGGTCCAACGGCACTTGATACCGAATGGCTTCGTAGCAAATAGACATGCCCTCGTACATACGGCACTGTGGCCCCTCGTTCCGAAATAACGCGTCGCCATGGACCTCTGCCACGCGGTCACCAGCATTTCTGAGCGGGCCGGGTAGGGCCAACACGTCTACCAGGCCCGGCAGGGCCTCGTACCGCGCGTGGAGACGCGCAGTGTGCGCGCAAGCGCAGATGCGGATGCAAAAGGCATACAGACCTTGGTCAGCAGTGACCGCGACCCCGTCGACCACCCTGGTCGGGCCATGTGCGCAAAATCTAAGCAGGCAGGCCGAACCTGGCGCAGTATCTCCAGCTCGGTGGACCGATCGACGTCGGGTCCGTCACCCCCAACGGCGTCAGGCACGTGCGCCTCGCCGTTGGCGTTGCCGCCGTCCACCGCCATCGCTGCGGGGTCGACGATGCTGGTACCTGGGTGTTAACCAGTACCGCTTTCGTAGGTAGCTGCCAGGAAAATGTCCCGCGCCACGAGGCAAACCGCCCGCGCCACCAGCCGTTGCCTCCCGCGCCGCAAGGCAAACTGCTGGCGCCGCCGGCCATCGCCGCCCGCACCGCCGGCCGTAGCCTCCCGCGCCGCCGGCCTTTTCCGCCAGCGCCGCTGGCCGTCGCCGCCCGCGCCGCCGGCGATTGCTGACCTCGCCGCCGGCCATGCCGCCCTTGCCCGTGGCCTTGCAGGCCTTGCCACTGGCCTTGCCGCCCTTGCCGCCGCCGCGCTGAGCCGCCGGGCTGATCGCCGTCGCCAACGGGCTCCTCGCCCTTGCCGCCGGCCTTGACGCCCTTTCCGCCTTTGCGCGCCGCATCCGGGCACTCCGCGCCTTCCCCCCTGGCCCCTTGCCCACGCTGAACGGGACCTCAACCTCGCGGTTGCCCACCTCACGGTGTAGCTCCCAGACTCCAGACTTGCCATTGGGCCTCAAGCTGTGCGCGACCACGATGACAAGGGGTAGCCCCGTGCCGACATACGCGGACCCGCGCAAAACACGGTGGCAACCGGCTGCAGGATATGCACCCCCTTCGCAACACGGTCCCGCGTCCCGGCTTTTGCCTTATCGCCGTGGTAGTCAAACCCCGACGAAGCTGGCGACACCAGGCACCGACCACCGTTATTCCAGCACGTGCTGCTCGGCACGCTCGCACACCGACGGGTCTTAACCCCGTCACCCGGAACTGGACCCCCTCACCCACACTCATGTGTAGACCCGCCTGCGCGGGCAAGCGTACGCGTAAGCGCCGATCTGACCCACAGAGCAAGCCTCTCGCCGCACACGCACGCGCGTACGTGGTCTTCCGGTCGCAACCGACAACAGCAAGCCGCCACCCTCCCCCGACCGAGACGGATCGGGGCCCCTCCACGACGCTCGCAGCCGGGCGTTTACGCCTGCGCGGGCCCGTCAGAGTCCGCGATCGCCCGATCGGATGTCACCATCCTCGGATCTCACCGAGACGGTTTGAATCTCGCGTATGAGGTATACAGCATATCTCTGCTCGAAATTGGCCAACTGCCACCAGTAGGCCCCTTGACTGAACAAAGCCCCTGTACTGTGGGAATTGGCCTGTGGCATGCCCTTTGGGGGGTTACTTCCGCATTTTTCTTTTTTTATTGTTTGTTTGCTTGCCTGTCTTATCCGTCTGCCGGCACTCATTTCGACCGCTTGTGATCGGACGGTCGATCGACCAGTGCCCTCGTTTATACTTAATCACCATGCGTCCGGAGTCGCCGTCGTGGGCACCATCCTGCTCCCCATCAGATGCCCTTCAACAACAGTTCTGTCTTCCTTGCCGCGACGGCGATAGAACTCGCAATATTTCTTGGCTACGGTCGGTCTCAATACACAGGTATGTGAACAACGTTATCAATACCACAATTTTCGGTCGAAAGAGAGACGATTCTCAGTGCTTCCCTGCCTCGCCGATCTCCGACGATGGAAGATGCCAACTGCTGCTGTGGAATGAGACTGTGGAACCAGACGGCCTTTAACGGAGTTCCGGCAAGGCCAAGCAGCCACAACGAAGAGATGCCATGCTCCTCTGGCATTGAAAGCGCCCTTGAATAGAGCTCTGTGTCTCTTCACCTCTGCATTGAGTTCTCCGCTTCGTTCCGGTGGATACTCCGGCTGACCTCGCGCCTCGCCATTTGATGAAAATTCTCAAAGAACAGCACGCATATTGCTGAGCCGAGCTGTCCCGACGGTAACGTACGATCAAGAAGATCGAACACGCGATGGCCAGACGTTAGCTCCCATTTTCCAATGAATGGAAGCAGGCGACGTAGATCAATCATGAGGCATTCGCCGAGACGTTGGATCTCCACGACAGTTGGCCGCTCCATCACGGCTTGCCCTCCGTTAGACGAAGGCGTAGGCTCATAAAAAAGAGCAGTAGAAACATGTCGTAGAGCCTTCAGTGCGCGAAGCGTAGCAGGGGCTGACGGATCTGCTGATTTTGTGTCTACTCAGATGGTCTCAACACCAGCATTTTTTGAATCATATGCGACTCATGCCGCAACTTCTTGAATATGGCTAAGATACATATCGTCAGCCAATACAGTATGGAAACGACAAAGAACAGGGATTCTATTCAGAATATATCAGATTATTGAATAAGTACGTCTCTCAGAATGTATTTTCAAGCCGTTCTGCCAAAAGAAATCAACAAGCTGGTTGCTGTGCAAGCTTTAAATGTGGCGCACGCCAGACTATGGTCAGCAGTGAGCTTTCGAAAGTCAATATGGGGCAAGCGGCTTCGGCGTTGGTGTCCATCATCGTATCTCGGTTAGCCGTTTGTCTTGCCACTCGTTCTGATGTTTGTGGGCCTTCCATGAGCGGCCATGCGCGACGTTCGTCATAACAGTTTACTGTCAAGTATCGGCCCTGAGTCTTCTCACTACTGTTCAGCACTATATGAACATGTGCCTGCGTCCTTTGTCCCGACTCCGAGCATTGTCTGGCGCTTGGCAAGCGAGGTTTTCTGAGGTAGGTGGATGTCTTTGTTACACGCATGCTCGGTCAATAGACTTGCGTTTACCTACTTTAAAGCCAACGAATGCTGGTACCATTCACATAACAGTGTATGCAATCGGGCTCGTTCTTTTTGAATGTGAGTGGATCCGAGTATATCTATTGCTTTGCACCAAAAAATGTCGATTGCAGAGAGAATGGAGGAAGATTCGACGACACAGCATAAAAATGGAGCCGGATTGGCTGTTCGACAAGCCACGATCGTACTTTTGGCTGAGAGTTGCCGCCAGAAATCTTGCAAGCCAATAAACGTGTCTTGCAGGAGTCACGCAGAGCCATTGCAACCCACAATGAGATTTTGAGATTTTTGGGCCGCTTGCTCGGTCCTCAAGAGGGCATGGAGAGGGTTCTGGGCCGGACGTGTGATTTGTCATGAAATCAACAAATTTCTTCAGATTTGTTGAGATCCTGATGTGCGTTTCCAGCGCGCAGAGCTGCATGAGGAGACTGTGTAAGGAACTCACGTGATTTCTAGCCTTTCCATTGGTCCCTGTACGCTGTTGAATGATTGCAACCACTCTGCAACCGGTCTTTTTTAGAGGTCAGCAATATCCACAATATCACAGTGGAATGTATTTTTCAAAGCCTCTGAAGCGTAGTAGCCACATGTGCACAGGTAGGTTGAGTGTGAACGCCATACTGAAAGACCGTGGGACGCACGGTGAGCAGCACGGCGTAGTCAGTCATGAAGAGCGTTGTGCCACCCATGCTTTCAGGCTCGAAGGAGGAAAGTACCGTGTGTTTCGGAACATGTTTTGCACTGCGGCGCATTTTCACCTCGAACATCTGACGCTGCTTAATAGAGAGTGACTGGTGCGCTTGCATTAGTAGGTTGGATTTGGTCTTGTAGTACAGAGGATGAGATGGAGATACGATCTCATGTTCGTGTATGTCGAACGTCTCTGGACCTCGAGCATCAGTCAGGTCAGTACTCAGGCTACCTGACTTGTCCGTAGCACCGTTTAGGAGGAGTGCATTTCTTAATAGCCTCGGCAGACAACTGGGTGGAAGTCTTTAGTGCTGACATGATGGCACCTGTTCTCTCTTGCACTGTGGAGTCTCGGGTGTCTTTGACATTAAAAGAGGCGGTGCTGCTCATCGCGCGCTCCTTCCTCTTACTCCTGGTCTTTGGGTGGACAATGCCGCAGCTGGTGCAGTGTTCAGTTCCAGGAGCTCCTACAGAGTTGAAGAACTTGGCAGCTATACGAAAATCAAACACGTCGATGCCCAAAAGTACCTGCACCACGACGTTCTCCTTCGAGTACGCGTCATGGACAGCAACATGTTCTTTGCTCGTTGGGAAAATGTCCTTCACGACATGTCTCAGGAGAGCATCAGGGTTTGCCCCAGAAGGCAAGTAGAAGAGTGGACGTACGGATAACGTACGGTCATCCGCGCTCAGAGACGTGTACGCACCGGAGTACCCCTCTCCGCTCCCACGGCGTCGCTTATTCAAACTGAACTCATCACCGTACAATGAAGCGTACAGAGTGTGTGGGTCTTTCTTCTTCAGCCCATCTTGGGTTTTCTCAGCGACCTGGTACAGCTCGATCGGCTTTACTGCCGTCAAGAGCGACTGAGAGTGCTTATAGCGCTCGGACGAGCTGCGCGCAGAACCGACAAACACGACTCCTGAACTCGTGAATCTGAAAAACAGATTGCAATTGTCTGGGGGGCACGACGCCCACGGCTCAGGAGGCTGAAACTCATTAAGGACCTCCAAAAGCCTCAGAGAGTCCCCAACTCGGAAAGTGCTCTGTGGAACTTACGATGCGTCGGAGATAGAGAGGTTGCCGTCTGATGCAATCGCTGCACTTTCCAATCGTGCCTGAAATCTTGTGTTGTCAATTACGGAGACAGAGACAATGCATTCGATACCCTACATGTATTCATTTCTGATACAGCCTTTCTTGAAATTGGAACGAGCCGGCTCCCTGGCCGCCACTGCCTGAAAGAGCTTTACAGGGCGCTCAGCAGTCCCGGCATGTGCATGCGCTTCGCGATGGAACAGAGCTGCTGTCACTGGGTCGCCAAAGTCTCTGTTTATGAGAACTGAGAACGAAATGCAGGACACAGTAATGTCAGGCAGCTCGCGGGAGGTCTTTCCTTTGCCAACGGGTAGCTGGCGCATCGTCACCTCGCATCTCAGCGGTGTGGCGGAGTTCAACATTTTCTTTCGCAACTGATGTGAGCGCCGCCTCGACGGCCACCTCTCATAGGGGCTGAATGAATTCTCTACCTCGCGCATAATTTCGTACTGCCGGATTGTAAGATGAGCTCGTCCAAGGATGTAACCAAAGCACAGGAATTCCCGGCGAGACGCAAACTGTTCAGGTGGTCGTTCCTCTTCACTGGAGATGTCTGTATCGTCTGAGAGACATCCATCAGGCTCAGAGCATAAGGACATGACTTCATCGTGGAAGCCCTGCGCAGCTGCTGTGTGTGACGGCGTTCCTCCCAAAGGACTCGAGTTCTCCGTCACACAGATGCTGCCAACTCCCCTATGATCGTAGCTCTCGAACCTGTGGTACACGTGACTCATTGCGACTGGAATTGCCGGGGATCTCCATCGGCAAGATCGATGAACGCGGAGTTTCGAGGCATACGCCTGCGACGCTTGATCGTTTCGTGATGCACTGCAATTTTGACACTCTCACAGCACGCAGAAGCGCAGTTGGGACCCCGGTAGCAAGCACTTCAACGTAGATCATATCAACCGTATTCGGAGGGGAGCGCTCACGGTGCAGGTCTGCGGACGCTGCGACAAAAGATAAAGGCGTCACCAAATTCGAGAGCGCAGCCTCCGATGCCGCCTGTTGGCCAGGAATGGTGTCGGAAGCCGAGGCGCCAGCTTGAGTGAATGGCACTCAACCCGAACGATGACAGAGGGGAGAGATCCGAGAAGACGCGGTACATATCAGACAGGTCAAAGGACGATATGAAGCTTGCTTATGTGACAAGGACTATCAGAAGCCGAGCAAACATGTCGCCGTGCACTCCGACTGTCCTGTGGCATGACAAGAGCCCAAAACCGCTCAGCGGCGTGGGCTACATGCTCGCGAGAATCTGGTTCGTCTCTCTGCATAGAGTCCTGAATCTGGCGCCCTGCTTGAGCGGACCGAACCATCCCAGCAGCGTTCTTCATCTTCGAGCGACGGACGATCGCAGAACTGGAACGTGTGCCGATCTCGAATGCGAACGACAGAAAAATCGCACAGACAGTCCCAAATATAGTCTGCTTCTCTACTCTTTGAATGTTCCCGCGGACTCTCCACCGTGCAGTCCGGCTCTGAAGGCCATTCGCAGACTTCGACGTCGCTTCGCGTGACGCCGGTATAACGCCCGAAACGCTGCAAAAGAAACATGTGGGCCCGGTCAGCGTTCGTTTCAAATACACCATCAAGATATCAAATTGTAGACCGGCCATACCATCACGAACCGTCGACATCCTCTTGCGGATGAGGCCCCCGTTCTTGGCCAGCGCGCGTGCTCTCACCTACGCCACAGAGTTCTCACGCGTGAGGTGGGTTGTCGCCATGAACAGTTTCTCAATCCGGCGGCATGGTCAGTTTGTCACCACAGTAGAAGACGCCGTGTATGCCTTGAGAGGCATTTTTCCGCCTCCCCGGTACCACCCCCCCGTCGGTGTCACTTACGCTGATGTACAAGCAAGGTACAGACGAGGTTTTCTTTGAGCAATGGGTATGCTCCTTGGCGCGTTTTGTGACCTCGCTCACGTTCTGCAGCCGCGCATTCCTCGGCTCGTCGTGCCATCTGATGTGCGGACCGCGATTGAACTTCGTTAGTTTTGACGGCGGGAGCTACATTGACATCGGCGGTGCCCCAGGAGTTCACTCTGCTACCCTCCACCGTGCGTTGTGGCATGTGATAGATGCAGTACACTCTCCCACGAGACGCCGTTCGCACGACAGCGGCCCAACAGCGCGTTTTCGATGCCATCAAATGGCAGGCCGCGGCGCCGTAGCTCTTCCTTGAGGTGATTAACAGTGACTCGAGTGGCCGAGGTAGAACAGATGGGAATGTCGCACGGCAACGATTGGGGTGGTGGTTTGGTTAGGTGGTCGGCGCGGGGAGCGGTGTGATGACGCGGTGAAGTCCGTGCCAGACAAAGGCGTGTGTCGGATCGTCCCACCCGACACCCAAACAGACGCCAGTGCAGACTTCCTCATGTATTTGGTCGACCAAAGTGCGCAGAATCAGACTTGTATAACGTTATATAACGCCCAATCCGTGATTGTTTGAACAGGGCGGCGTTATGATTATGCGAACCGGCGTTATGCGAGTCTGCGGGCGGGCCTGATCCCAGTTCAGCTCGCAGGATTATTCCGGAGAACAAGACAGAAGTCGCCCAAGAAACGCTCCCCGCATTATGCAAGAGAAAGAACCTATACCAATCCTGTGATCATTCTGACGTGATATTGGGATCGTCTGTCGAAAAACTCTAGGGACACCTTCGTATCAATCCATCGATCGCTGTGGGATAACTCAGCGGATACATTGTTGCAGTCTCCCCAAGTTCGGCCGATTCCAATATGACCAGCTGTGCACAAAAGATGCACGACAGCCATCCATCCGGCCGGATTCGGCCTCTCGACCAATCAGAAGTTGAATGGACTGCAAGCTGTCCTGGTCCGGATCGCCCAGAATCGGAAAAACTGCAAAAGTTACAACCTGTCTGCAGGATGGACGTGGCTGCACGAAAAGGACTGTCCTGTGGAAACCTCCGCAGACAGTCTCAATTGGGGGCCTGGATCAAATAAGGAAGAGGTCGCAAATCGCTGTGCTGTGCGCGTTCATGTCATTATCAGTTCACGCCGTCCGTGCTGTCCCACAGTACTACACATCGGACCGCCAATACGAGGGTCCCTACGTCGAGTCCCTCCCGCGCGCCCGCGCCACTTTTCCCAGCGTCTTCGGGGCCTTCTCGGTCCCGCCGCCGCTACGCGCCGTTTGCTCCCCGCTCGCGCTGCGCCTTACCGAACACAACCTCCCTGCGCTCGACCAAGACAACCGCGGAATCCCCGAGCCCGACCTATTGGACCTCATCCATTCCCGCGTGTACTCAACCGCTCGCACCCTCCGCGTCCGCGAGCACTGGCAGTCGACCAATTACCGTACTGAGCCCGCCCAGCCCGAGGACACCGCCGTCTCTCGATTTGGTCGCATGATTGCCCGCCTGTCCCAGCTCCAATCCCAACTCCTTCCCCGCATCCACACAGCCGCCATGCCAGCCGACAAGATCCTGGATACCGTCCGCGGCGAATGGTTTGCTGCCCCCCGCATCTCCGGCGCCTCCCACTCCAACCCGAACGAGCTCGCCGCCCACGCCCAGCTAGTCCTGGCGACCGGACCCCCCGGCATCCACTCACCTGCTTCCCCTTCTGCCCCACCCTCCTTTGATGCCGTGGTCGTCACCGCGTTCCTGACACCCACACCTACAGCCCCGCCTGCTGCTTCCCCCTTCGACACCTCGACCGGCGACACGACCAGCCCCGACGACTCCGCCCCCAACGAGGTCTTCAACGTCCTCCGACTCTTCCGCTGCGGCGCCGACCGGCCCCACCGAACCGAGAAATCCCCCGT
>Ga0209187_1001629_pt1 | contig 24819 bp, 18 predicted proteins | sample BantaG_FD_187430 | JGI IMG/M metagenome (GOLD analysis project Ga0209187, IMG submission 187430) | Marine algal microbial communities from Bantry Bay, Ireland - BantryBay_4 metaG (SPAdes) (version 2) | ecosystem: Host-associated > Algae > Red algae > Unclassified | place: Bantry Bay, Ireland...
AGGCGCCAAGGCCCATCCACAGGAAAATTCCTTTGGCGATGAGCCAGAAGCATTGAATGAAAAAACTCATGGTGCGGTGTTATGAATCGGTATGCGGCGGAGTGCCTTATGGTAGGGCGGCCGCGCGTTCGCGTTTACGTTGGAGCAGCAAGATGAACAGCAGACAGCTGCCGGTAAAAATCGTCAGCCCAGCGCCCCATTGCAGTGGGTTCATCCGTTCGCCGAGGGTGGCGGCGGCAATGGCGGTGGTAATAAAGGGAATCACATTAAAGACGCCTTCGGTGATCACGGGGCCAATTTTTTGAATGGAAAGAAAAGCGAAGAAATGGCCGAGGCCGCTGGAGGTGATGGAAAATAAAATCAGCACAATCCAGAGTTCAGCTGAAAGTTGGGTCAGCTTGCTTGGATCACCGAGGGAGAAAAGCAGCGCGATGAAGACGGGAATGGTGACCCAGTTCAAGGCGCTAAACCCGACCGCGGGATGTATGCGCGGGAAGAGTCGCTTCAGAGCTACGCCGTACGCTCCCCAGCACAACGTGCAGGCAAGCATGATCGGAATTCCATAGGGGTGCCCGCCGCCGCCAACGATCCCCTCGGCTTCGCCACGTCGGACCGCAATGTACATCATACCTAAGCCTAGCAGGCAGCAACCGAAGGCGCTCCAAAACAGCGGCTTGCGCATGAGGACCCGCTCGCTGACAATGAAGATAAAGCCGAAAATGGTGCTCCAGAGAAAAATCATGCGTCCAACAAAAATCAACACACTGACTTGATTGGTGAACACGGCCGCATTCCAGAGAATGTGCCCAAGGGCGTAAATCGCACCGAGGATTAAAAACCGTGGAAGCTGTTTCGCCTCGAGTCGTTTCTGGGATAAAAATCGTAGCAGGAAGGGCAGCCAAAAGCAGGCGGAGATAATTTGCCGCAAGCTGACCAGGGTCCACAGGTCGAGATGTTTGCTCAAATACTTCAGCAGCGCTGGCATGGTCGAAAAGATCAATACCGCCATGACCAGGCTGATAACACCCGAATGCTGCTTAAAGGAATGACTCGATGTGAGAGATGATGTCGTTTGTCCCGTGGCGGGGGAGTTCATTTCGGGAGGCCGTTCAGGAAGGCATCCATCTCGGCGTCCGTTCCAACCGATACCCGCATCCAGTCGCGGGTGCGTTCACCAGGGAAGTAGCGAATGAAAATCTTCTGGGCGTACAGGTGGTCGAAGATCTCGTTTGCCTTCTGATCCGACGGCGGTTTCATCCAGAGAAAATTGGTGTGGCTTTCCGCGACGTCCCAACCCTCGTTGATCAGGTGGTTGCGCAGCCGAGTTCGGGTGGCAATGATTTTCGCCGTGTTCGCCTTCATCCACGCTTGGTCAGTAATAGCCGCGAGGCCCGCAGCCTGAGAGGCGAGGTTCATGTTGTAGCTGTCCCGAATTTTGTGCAGCGCCTGGATCAGTTTGACCGGACCTACGGCATAGCCGATGCGCATCGCGGCCAGGGAATAACTTTTTGAAAGCGTGCGGCTGACAATGATGTTATCGTGTTGGTCGACCAGTGCCATGCCATTGCGTTCGGCAAAATCGGCGTAGGCTTCATCGAGTAAGATGACGCCGGGGTAGCGATCCGCGAGGGCCGCGACGTTGTCCAGATCATGCAGCAAACTCGTCGGCGCATTGGGGTCGGTGATGAAAAATAAATCCGCGTCAATCTCATCGGGAACCTGCCAGCTAAAGTTAGGCCCAAGCGGCAAGGGGAGTGCTTCCGAGTCAGCAATTTTAGCCAGCACCGGATAGAGAGAGTAGGAGGGATCGAACCAGGCGGTGCGTCCTCCATCGTGCACAAAGGCACGGGTGCATAGAGCTAAAACTTCGTCGGAACCATTGCCCACGATGACCTGTTCCGGGAGTACCCCATGCAGGGCCGCGATCGCCTCACGCAGAGCGGCCGCCGACGGATTCGGGTATTTACGCAACTGGTTTTCCGTGAGGGCTTGAATCGCTTCAAGCACCTTGGGGGAGGGCGGGTAGGGGTTTTCGTTGGTGTTTAGTTTCACCACGCTGGTATCAAAGGGCTGTTCTCCTGGCACATATCCCTGCATGGCCTCTACGTTTTTTCGAATGCGATTCATCGCGGAACGACTATGATCTAAGCCAAGTATATCAAGCCTAGGTATGTCTAGAATACACGGTTTTGCCAAAGCCTACCTGTTTTTCCAATCATACATCGTGACATGACGACGAAGCTAGACTCTCTCACCGCTCAACATTTTGGCGTACTTTCAGCACGCAACGGATTGCATATTCCAAACCCCAGGCTGAAGCCTGGGGCTTTTAAGTTCGATGCTTTCAGCATCTTATCGGAAATTTCTGACAATCTACAAAATTGGATAGGATGAACATTATCTGTGGGGCTGACGTAGATCGGTGGCTCAACGTTCTGGCGTACTTTCAGCACGCAACGGATTGCATATTCCAAACCCCAGGCTGAAGCCTGGGGCTTTTGAGTTCGATGCTTTCAGCATCTTATTCGGAAATTTCTAACAACCTATCAAATTGAATAGGATGAATATTATCTGTGGGGCTGACGTAGATCGGTGGCTCAACGTTCTGGCGTACTTTCAGCACGCAACGGATTGCATATTCCAAACCCCAGGCTGAAGCCTGGGGCTTTTAAGTTCGATGCTTTCAGCATCTTATCGGAAATTTCTAACAACCTACCAAATTGAATAGGATGAATATTATCTGTGGGGCTGACGTAGATCGGTAGCTCAACGTTCTGGCGTACTTTCAGCACGCAACGGATTGCATATTCCAAACCCCAGGCTGAAGCCTGGGGCTTTCAAGTTCGATGCTTTCAGCATCTTATTCGAAAATTTCTGACAATCTACAAAATTGGATAGGATGAACATTATCTGTGGGGCCAACGTAGATCGGTTGCTCAACGTTCTGGCGTACTTTCAGCACGCAACGGATTGCATATTCCAAACCCCAGGCTGAAGCCTGGGGCTTTTGAGTTCGATGCTTTCAGCATCTTATTCGGAAATTTCTAACAACCTATCAAATTGAATAGGATGAATATTATCTGTGGGGCTGACGTAGATCGGTGGCTCAACGTTCTGGCGTACTTTCAGCACGCAACGGATTGCATATTCCAAACCCCAGGCTGAAGCCTGGGGCTTTTAAGTTCGATGCTTTCAGCATCTTATCGGAAATTTCTAACAACCTACCAAATTGAATAGGATGAATATTATCTGTGGGGCTGACGTAGATCGGTAGCTCAACGTTCTGGCGTACTTTCAGCACGCAACGGATTGCATAATCCAAACCCCAAGCTGAAGCCTGGGGCTTTTAAGTTCGATGCTTTCAGCATCTTACCGGAAATTTCTAACAACTTATTAAATTGAAAAGCGTCTTATTCCAGCCCAGCGGGGTAGGCGAAATCGTCTGATTGGTGAATTCAATTCAGCTGCGATTCATCCAGGTCATATAATACTGCAAATAACTCGCGAGGCTGACCCAGATAAAGTAGGGGATTTGCGCGAAGGCGACCCATTTCATATAGGGCCAAATTGCGATCACCATCCAGATGATGCTTCCCCAAACAATGGCGATGTCGAGACTGGCGAGCCGGAGATTTTGCATGCCAAATTGAATCGGTGAAAACGCGAGATTCGCAATCAGGTTGACCACAAAAGGAAGCACCACCCACCACGATAGCTTGCCCCGAAAGGCTTGCACCACAACCACGACAAAGCAGATGATAATGATCGGGTACAAGCAGGCCCAAATCAGGCCAATGGTGCTGCCTTCCGGCGTCCATTCCGGTTTAATCAAGTTATCGTACCAAGGGCGCCAGGCGTCTTTCATTCTGATGATCCATTTGTTTTGGCCGCGCCCGCGTTTTGAGCAGCGTCGGCGGTTTTAGCATTTGCTTCGGCCTCTTTGAAGGCGTTCATCTCGGCTTCCAAGCCTGGGGTAATAACGTCTTTTAATTCCCCGGCTTTCGTCCGGTAAATAAACAGGGCTTCGAGCCCTTCAATCGACTTCGCGAGCTTCATCCCCTCGTCTTTTCCGAGGACGAAAAACGCCGTGGAAAGCGCGTCGGCTTGCATGCATTGATTTTTGAAAATGCCCTTTGGATCTAGCGCGGAAGGGGTTCCTTCCGCGACAACCACGCTCACACTTACCAAATCCGTAACCACGGGCTTACCGGTTCGCGGATCAATTAAATGAGAAAGCATGAGCCCGGTTTCGGGATCAACCCGATGTTGTTCGTAGGTCCCCGTGGTTGCGATGGATCGATTTTTTAAGAGAAAGGGCTGCCGCCAGACCGCAATGGTTTTGCTGCCCGGATCACGAATTTTGGTCGGCCAGGCTTCGCCTTTGTGGTTATATCCTTGGGTGCGAATTTCGCCGCCGATTTCCACATAGCTGTTGGTCATCCCGTGATCATATAGCAACCGCGTAATGTGATCGACCGCATAGCCTTTCGCGACCCCGCCAAGATCGATTTCAATATCTGGGTTCGACTTCCAGATCTGCCCGCGCTGTGCATTCACGTTGGACATCCCCATTTTTGCTTTTACGCTTTCCCACGAGGCTTGGCTGCGATCCTCGTCTGGGTTTGTGGGTCCGAAGCCATAGTGCTCGACCAGAGCGCCAACAGTCGGGTCAAAAGCTCCCTGGGTCGACGAATGGAAGAGCAGGGCGTACATCGTCACTTCAAAGAATTCCGGTGAGACCTTCAGCTGGTCGGTTAGGCGCATGCGATTGAATTCAGAAATCTCGCTGTCGGGAATGTAGGTCGACATTTGCTGGTTCAGCAGAGTCAATTCCCGCCGGATCGCTTCACCGAGGCTGGATCTCTTTTTGGGAGAAAGGCCCGAATCGGTGACGAAGATCTCGTAGGGGACGGTGCCCATGGTGAGCCCGATATACTTCGCATGAGTTGGTGCGCTCGACTTGCAGCCACTGCTAAGGTTCATGCCCAACCCAAGCGCAAAGCAAAGGCTCAAGAAAAGCGGCACCTTCAATAAATGGCGTTTCAGATCCATGGTGCTCAGTGTATTTTACTTCTTAAGCTAAAACCGATGGGTCGTACATCTCAGGTGCTTCGTAGCCCATGATTTCCATGATGGTGGCTGCGATGCTGCTGATGCCGAGGTTATGATCCTGCTTGAGCGAGATGTTGCAGTTTCCGGCTGGGTCGTAGACGAAGAAGGGAACCGGGTTCAAGGTGTGGCAGGTTTTCGGTTTCCGGTTTCCATCTTTATCCAACTTTAACTGGCCGTCTTTGCCGACTTCAAACATTTCATCTGCATTGCCGTGGTCCGCAGTAACTAGCAAGACCCCGCCAGTGCGTTCAATCTCGGTGAGCAGACGTGCGATACTTAAGTCCGTCGCTTCAACGGAAATTTCGACCGCAAGCAAGTTGCCGGTGTGGCCGACCATGTCTCCGTTTGGGTAATTGATGCGGATAAAGTTGTGCGTTTCCTGAGCCAGAGATTCAAGCACCACATCGGTAATCTCACTAGCCTTCATCCACGGGCGTTGCTCGAAAGGCAGGTTGTCAGATGGGATTTCAACGTAGTCTTCCAAGACATCATCGAACTTGCCTGACTTATTACCGTTGAAAAAATAGGTCACGTGCCCGTACTTCTGGGTTTCGCTGATCGCGAGCTGGCTGATGCCGGTTGCCGCAAGGTACTCGCCCATCGTATTGGCAATGGCCGGAGGTGTAACGAGGAATTTCTGCGGGATCTTGAGGTCACCATCGTATTCCATGATCCCCGCAAAATAAACGTCTGGGCGAGCACCACGGTCAAAGAAGTCAAACTCATCGCCCTCATCAAAGGCGCGGGCGATTTCCATGGCACGGTCACCGCGAAAGTTACACAATACGACGCTGTCACCATCTACAATGGGTCCAACCGGTTTGCCGTCACGATAAATGACAAAAGATCCGAGGTCTTGGTCTATCACCCCGGGCGTCTCCTCGCGTAAGGTTTTAATCGCATAAAGGGGGCATTCAAATTCACGGCCTTGGCCATGCACGTGCACGTTCCAACCGCGCTCAACCATCGGCCAATCCGCTCCATAACGATCCATGGTAATGTAAAGTCGTCCGCCACCCGAGGCGACCGCCATATCCGTCTTGTCATCATTCAGCTCTTCGAGCACCTCATTCAGCAATCCCATATAGTGATCTGCAGAGGTCGGATTGACATCGCGTCCATCGAGTAAGGTGTGAATGCGAACAACATTCGCGCCGTCGCCTTTGGCCTGCCGAAGCATACTGAATAAATGATCAAGGTGGGAGTGAACGTTGCCGTCGCTGAGCAAGGTGATGAAGTGTAACGTGCCGCCTGTTTCGCGAACTTGTGACGTCAAGCCCTGCCAGGTCTCGCCTTCATAAACCGCTCCCGATGCAATCGCTTCTTGCACTAATTTTGCGCCTTGTGAAAACACTTGGCCCGACCCAATCGCATTGTGGCCGACCTCGCTATTGCCCATGTCATCATCCGACGGCATCCCGACTGCGTGGCCGTGCGCCTTAAGTTGGGTGTAGGCCGCATGGTCTTTCAACCAGTCAAGGGTAGGGGTCGATGCTTTGGCGACCATGTCCCCCGCATCTCCGGCGCCAATGCCGACGCCATCCATAATAGCTAAAACAATGGGTCCTTTGGGTGCGGTACGGCCTGCTTTTGGGGTCAATTTCATAAGTCTACTCTAGTTTTTTGCTGACCTAGCGGAATTTGCAGAGCTTGTCAGCGGTTAATCGATCTCACTTATATTTGGATCTGATACGAGGGGATTTCGAGACAAAGATTTGACAAGGACGTTATTTCGCGACAGCGCTTTAAACGCAGGAGACTAGCTCATGAATGACAACGAAGTTTGGAAAGAATTTGAAGATAATATGGTTAGCCACAGTGCGGCGCACTACCTGATGACCATTCATCATTTACTCGAAGATAACGGCTACGCGCGGGTAACGGACATCGCAAAACGCCTTAACATCACGCGAGGAAGTTGTTCCATTAGTCTTAAACCGCTTAAAAAGCGGGGCCTCGTTGTCGAAGACGATAACAAGTTTCTCAAGCTGTCAGACAGCGGCCGTCGTATCGCGGAGCAGGTGGAGCTTAACGATGAGCTGCTGGAAACCATGTTCTCCAACGTCCTCGGAGTAAGCGAAGACCAAGCCGAAATCGACGCCTGCAAAATCGAACACTTGATCAGTATCCCCACCAGCATGAAGCTAGCGAACTTTATCCAACTTTGGAAAAAAGGGGGGGCAGCCGTCGATTCGATCAAAAAAGAATTGGCAGAAATGGATGGCGGGTGTAGCCAAGATGCTGAAAATTGTGATCTATGTCGCACCATTTGCCTTACCGGGGCTCAACCTGAATCTACTCCTTGAATTGTATGAAAACACCATCTCGCATTTCCACAGATCGTTCTTCGCAAGCGCCTCGTTCATGTAACCGCGCTTCGTTTTGTCGCGCGCTTGGCCTCACCTTTTTAGGCTCCTCTGTAGCTTTTCTTACCGTCGCTTCATTCAGCGGGTGCAGCGGCAAAACCGACCCCGACGCTGGTCCGGTACAGATCAAAGATGCCAAGGAGATCACTCTCTATTGCGGCCGCAATGAAAACCAAATTGCACCACGGCTCAAAGCCTTCGAGGAAGCGACTGGGATTAAGGTCAACGCGCGCTACGGCAAATCAGGCGTGATGGCTTCCCAGCTGATGGAAGAAAAGGACAAAAGTCCTGCCGACGTTGTGATCACTCAAGACCTCGGTTCGATTGGCTCTCTCGATGCAGCCGGACTACTGGTTCCACTCGAAGCCACCACCACCGCACTTCTCGACGAGCAGCATGTCGCTTCCAGCGGAAGCTACATCGGAATCTCTGGTCGCCTGCGCTCCGTAGTCTACAATCCAAACAAGGTGAAAAAAGAAGATCTCCCCGCCTCGATTAATGGATTCACCGATCCAAAATGGAAAGGCCGTATCGGCTGGGCCCCACAAAACGGATCCTTCCAAGCCTTTATGACCGCAATGCGTACTTTGGAAGGCAACACCAAAGCCATCGATTGGCTCAAAGGCATCCAGGCCAACGACGCGAAAGTCTACGAAAAAAACCGCCCGATCATTCACGCGGTATCCGACGGCGAAGTCGATGTCGGCTTTGTAAACCATTATTACCTCATCCAAGAAAAAGCGATCAAGCCAACCCTGGCCGCAGAAAACTATTTCGTCACCGATGGTGGCGCAGGTGCGTTCATGAACCTCGCATGCGCGGGCGTGCTCAAATCGTCAAAACGTCAAGCTGCGGCAAACCAGCTCATCGCTTTCCTCTTGAACAAAGACTCTCAGACCTTCTTTGCGCAAACCAACTTCGAAATTCCGCTGATCCCTGAAGTAAAAGCGACCGCGAATCTTCCAAATCTCGATAGCTACAAGACCCCGAATATCAGCTTCAAAGACCTTGGCGATTTGCAAGGGACCTTGGACCTGCTGAAAGAAGCTGGCGCCCTTTAAGTTGGTGCCTTTTAAGTTGGCGCCCTTAAAGTTGGCGAAGAATTTAAACGAGTCGGTTTAAACCGGAAGAAGCATCGGGACTCTCTGGTGCTTTCTTCGTTTATTGTGCCCATTCCATCCCCCTTTGCTTTCTGATCGCAGACCATGCGGCGGCCTCATTTACTCCTGCTGATCTCCGGTCTCGTCATCGCGGTGGCCTGCCTCCTTCCCGTGGCGTATCTGCTCCTGCGGGCAACCACGGGCGGCTATGACTTCTGGCCGCTGCTTTGGACGCCTGAAACTGGGCGTATCCTTCTCATTAGTCTCGCGCTTGCGGGAAGCGTAACCATCACCGCCGTCCTACTCGGGACGAGCTTGGCTTGGATCACCCGCCGCACGCTCTTACCGGCAAACCGTTTGTTCTCCGCGCTCTTGGTGATGCCGCTCGTCTTTCCGTCTTATATCGCGGCCTACGCCTACATCAGTTCCTTCGGCAACAGCGGGTTGCTCACCACCCTGTTCGGTCCACTGCCCGCGTTCAAAGGCTTTTGGGCGGCCTGGATCGCGCTTTCGCTCATGACCTATCCCTACGTCATGCTCTACGTTCGGGCTGGCTTACAACAACTCGACGGAAGCCTCGAAGAAGCCGCCCTTAGCATGGGGCATCGCCCGACCAGCATCCTCTGGAATGTGACCTTGCCACAAATTCGCCCCGCGATTTTCGGCAGCGCACTTCTGGTCGCCCTCTACGTCTTGAGCGATTTTGGTGCCGTCGCCCTGTTCCAGGTCGATACCTTCACACGGAAAATTTATACCTACTCGAACCTGACCCCGAAGTTCCGTCAGACCGCCGCAATTTTCTCGCTTGTGCTCATCGGAGTCACCTTCCTGATTCTTGCGGCCGAGCTCAAATTGCGCGGGCCGGATCGCAACACGGGAACCATGCGCGCGGGCAAACCCTTTATGCGGGTGCCGCTCGGCAAATGGCTGGTTCCCTGCCTTCTGTTTATTTTCGCGATCCTTGGTTTCGGACTCTTCCTTCCGCTCTTGGTTCTTTTCGGTTGGTTGATCCGTGCCATCCAGCTCGGAGAACCGCTCTTAGGCAGTCCGATGCAGCTCGTGAACTCCTTTGGGGTTTCCTTTTCTGCCGCCTGTTTCACCGTACTCGCGGCCTTGGTGGTCGCATACTTGAGCAAGCGCTATCGCAGCCGAACCACCACGGGCATCGAACGAGCCGCCTACATCGGGCACGCCTTGCCTGGGGTGGTGATCGCACTCGCCATGGTCTTCTTCAGCCTGCACTTGGGCTGGCTCTATCAGAGTCTATTTATTCTTATCGTGGCCTACAGCATTCACTTTCTGCCTCAGGCCAGTGGCAGCATTGGCACCTCGCTGTTGCAGCTCAATCCGCAGATGGCCGACGCAGGACGCTCCCTCGGGCGGTCGCGGCTCGATGTGCTTCTCCATGTGACACTTCCACAGATCCGTCCCGGCATGCTCACCGGCTTTGCCCTCGTCTTTCTCACTTGCATGAAAGAACTTCCGGCAACTTTAATGCTTCGGCCGACTGGATTTGATACTCTCGCAACGTATATCTGGACAAACACCGAAGAACCTTACTATACACGTGCCGCATTGCCTTCCATTTTATTGGTCGGTATATCCGCTTTATCCATATGGCTCATACTCAGACAGGAAGACCAGGGGGCGAAACCCTGAAGCAGCTCGGCATTCGTTTCGAGGGACTCAGCAAGTCCTTCGGCAAGTTGCAGGCGGTGCGGGCTATCGACCTCGATATCCCACCGGGAAAAATTTTCTCCCTGCTCGGACCGAGCGGCTGTGGCAAGACCACCGCCTTGCGTATGCTCGCGGGTCTCGAACGCGCGGATGCCGGAAGCATTTGGATCGGTGATCGCCAAGTCGAAGGCAGCACCTTTATTCCCGCCCACCAGCGTCGCATTGGCATGGTGTTTCAGGACTACGCCTTGTTCCCGCACATGACGGCCGCAGAAAACATCCGCTTCGCCCTGCCCAAGGAAGAGCGTAAACTCTCGAAGCGGGTGCATGAGCTTATGGCCTTGGTCGGACTTACCGGAAGCCAAAACAGCCTGCCGCAGGAACTCAGTGGCGGGCAACAGCAACGTGTCGCACTGGCCCGCGCCTTGGCCATGCGTCCCGACATCGTTTTACTCGACGAACCCTTTAGCAACCTCGACGCCAAGCTCCGCACCCGCGTGCGCAACGATGTCTGCCGTATCCTTCGGGAAACCGGAATCACCACCGTTTTGGTCACTCACGATCAGGAGGAAGCGCTTTCGCTCAGCGACACGGTTTCTGTCATGTTCAAGGGCGAGATCATTCAAACCGCTGACCCCGAAACGCTTTACCAACGCCCCTGCGATCGCAAAGTCGCCACCTTTTTAGGCGATGCAAACTTCCTTTATGGCGAGGCGACAGGCGGAAAGATAGAAAGCGAATTGGGAAATTTAGAAGCAAGTAATGGTGCGGAAGGTTCGGTGCTATGCATGATTCGCCCCGAGTCCATCCACCTCGAACCTTGTGCGGATGGGGTAGGGCGCGTGGTCGAAACCGAATATTTTGGCCACGACCTCCTCGTGCATGTGCGGATGCCAAGTGGCACCAATATTCAGAGCCGCTTGCTTGGCCCCTGCGATCCGCTTCAAGAAAACCAACCGGTCTCGGTCGAAGTTCGTCATCCCGTCGTGACCTTCCAAAGCATCTAAGTCGCGGATTTACATCACTCACCCGAATACCAAGTTTATCAATCGCGTTTGCCCCCTTCGAAAAAGTTTCGCCATTGAGTGGCAAAAGACTTTTCAAGTCTGCCATTGAGTGGCAGGACCACCCGACCTTATGAAATTATTACGGATGCTTGGCTCAGCGTGGGCTGTGATCGGATTTACTTTGTTGCTCGGGATGGCGATCTATCGTCTTGCCCCTCACGCGCAGGAAATGCTCGCGGGTGAACTTACCGTCTTGCATTGGGTCTTGCTTGCGGTGAGCGTGATTTTTATGGGGTACTCCGAAGGCTATAAAGCCTTTCAGAAGGCGTACTGCCCGCGCTTGGCGGCGCGTGTTCGTTACCTTTGGAATAAAGGCACAGTTTTGCAGTGCGTGTTAGCGCCCTTGTTTGCTATGGCGTTTTTTCACGCCACCAAGAAGCGCATCATCGTCGCCTATTGCCTTACCTCCGGGATTATTCTCTTGGTGGTTTTGGTCAGAATGTTGCCGCAACCTTGGCGTGGAATTGTTGATGCTGGAGTTGTGGTCGGATTGACTTGGGGGCTACTTGCCTTCTTTTACTGTTTGGTGCGGATTGTGGTTCAACCCAGTTTCCGCCCCGACCCAGAACTGTCCGAAAAGTTTACCGCTTAGCGTTTACCGCCAAGTCAGCGTGGTCATTTATTTTGCGCCATAATATGTCGTGGGAATCCGCCCTAACGTGGGCGGGGTATTGTTACTCGTGTGCAAGGCCGCGAAGTGGCCGCAGTGCTTTTCGGACGCGAGTCCGAGATTTGTGGTGTACGAAATTCATCCCACTGTCGGCGGTTGGAAACCGCCGCTCCTTGGCCTGCGGCGCATCATTGCTTTTTAGAAATCATAGAACCCAACAGCTTGGCGCGGAATTCATTCCGCGTCCGGGTTTTGCCAGTCCCTTAAACGTGAGTCGCAACGCGACGGCAGTGCGAGCTGTGCTACCCTTCACTAAAGAAAAGACGTGTCAGACCCCAATGGCACTAAGTTAAGGGTCCAGCGTGGGAATCGCCGAAGGCCAAGGAGCGGCGGTTTCCAACCGCCGACGGATGAAAACGGTCGAGTTAACATGAATGAGTCTGACACCAATGGCACTTAGATAAGCCATCAAATCTTTTTTTTGCGACATTTTACGCCGTGGGAATCCGCCCCAAAGTGGGTGGGATATGGTAGCCCGTGTGCAAGTCCGCGAAGCGGTCGCAGCGCCGGGTTACGTGCAGGCGTAATAGGCAACGAGGGATGGGGCCCTGAGTTTGAAGAGAACTCGGAACGAGGCGCAGGACTCAGCTCCGCGTAGTTTGCATCCTGTCACACCCGAAGTGCCAATCGCAGATCGTTCGCCCGGTCTTGCGCAGGAAATACAATTCTTGGCGAAAGCTATTTCAGCAAGGTCTTGATGTCGCGTTGAAGTGCCTCGAGCTCTTCGGGGAATTCTGGATCGTAAAAGCCGCGAATCATGTGCTGGGTGTCAATCAGGATAAAGCGGCGGCTGTGGGTCATGGTTTCTGTTTCTGATTTACCGACAGCTAGCTTAAAGCCTTCGAAGCTTAAGGCGTGGGTTTCAGCTTCGTCTCCGGTTAAAAACCACCAGAGATCACCCGCGCCCGCTTGTTCGGCGTAGGTTTTGATCACTTCGGGACGGTCCGCCGTTGGGTTGACGCTAAAACTGACGAGACGCAGGCGATCGCGCCCTTCAAAATCGCCGAGTGCTTTCTGCAATTCAGCCATTTTCTCGGTTTGCATGGGGCAGGTAGCTTTGCAGGTGGTGAAGAAAAAATTTGCTACCCAGACCTTATTGCTGAAGCTTTCGAGGGTGACGGGTTTAGCGTATTGATCCTGCATGGAAAAATTTGGCACTTTCCAGAAGGTTTCTAGCGCGGTTTCTTGATTTTCCTCCGTACCTTGTTTGCATGAGCAAAGACTCAAAAGGCTGATAAAAAGTCCTAGAGTCACCGCCGTCTGGCCTCGGCCTAGGTGGTTTGTTTTCGCAGGGCGAATGGAATTGATTATTTGGCTAAGATATTTGATGTTTTCCCGATAATCTAAAAATGGCCAACCGACAATTCGAAATGACAATGAAAATGGTTCTATCTCAAAAACCCTCGCAAAACCCTCACAGCGTAGACGAGTTTAACTCTATCCGTCGATTTAATTTACGTATCGCATTTCTCGGATTTACGATTTCTCTTTTGTCGAGCTTGGTGATCTCGCCGGTACAAGCGAAGTCAGATGCGCCCGCTAAGTCAGATGCGCCCGCTAAGTCAGATGCTCCCGGGAAGGGGAAAGCCTCTACGGAAGCGAAAATCAAGTTGCCCGCCTTGGATGAAGCCAAATTAAAACCTTTGTTGGACGCTGGGGTTTTGGTGCAAAAGCTTTCGCGCGACACTGAATTGCTCGACGTGAATTTCAGTTTGTCGGCCAAGAAGCTCAATGCGAAGCATTTTGAGCAGCTGGCCACTGTATCGGATTATGTGCGCTGGCTCAACCTGGCTAACACGGATGTGAACGATGAGCAGTTGAAGCAACTGGCTGGCTTGAAAAACCTGAGTAAACTTCACCTCGAAAAAACCGGTATCACGGATGCGGGGCTGGAACATTTGGAGGCTCTGTCCGGGCTCGAATACTTGAACCTCTACGGGACGAAAGTTTCGGACGCAGGCGTGGCTAAACTCGAAGGGTTGACCAACTTGAAAAAAGTATTTCTCTGGCAGACGGAAGTCACTGAAGCTGGCGCGAAAAAACTGCATGCGAAAATTCCGGAGTCGATGATCAACCTTGGTCATGGGGTAGGGACGCTTGATCCGGTTGTGCTTGCTGCTTCGGTCGGATCCTCTGCCGTAGCTGCGAATGTTCCAAAAGCACCTGCTTTGCCAGAGCTCCCTAAAATGGCGGCTTTGGATGACGCGAAACTCAAGCCCTTGGCTGGCACGGGTGTATTGGTGCAAAAGCTCGCGGCGAATACCGATATGCTCGATGTGAATTTCAGCCTCGGGAACAAAGAGGTTTCTGATGACCAAATCAAAAAGTTGGTCGAACTTGGAGACTACGTTGTCTGGCTCAATTTGGCTGGAACCAAAGTTACGGACGCGCAGTTGAAAGAAGTTGCGAAGCTGAAAAATCTCAGCAAGTTGCATATCGAAAAAACCGAGATCACCGACGCGGGCTTAGATGCGTTAAAAGGTCTGACTCGATTACAGTACCTCAATATTTACAACACCAAGGTAACCGACAAAGGGCTTGCAAGCTTGGAGCCGCATAAACATTTGCGGAAACTTTATCTCTGGCAAACCGCAGTAAGTGAAGACGCAGCCAAAAAGCTGCATGAAAAGAACCCCTTCATGTACGTGAACCTCGGAAACGAAAAGCCAGCTCTGAAACCGATCGATTTGGTGTTTACCAAGCCGAGCGATAAGCCGCCAGAAACCGAGAAGGAAGACGAAGGCTTGTACGCTGCGGTTCCTGATACGCCAACGTATGAAGTGCACATTAAGCCTGTCTTCGAGCGCAGTTGCGTCGATTGTCATGGTGAGAAAAAGCAGAAAGGCAAGCTTCGTCTGGACACACCGGATTGGATCAATAAAGGCGAAGTCATCGTCGCGAAAAACGTGTTTGATAGTTTGGTGCACGAGCGGATCACCTTGGATCAGGATGACGACGAATTTATGCCACCACCTGACAAAGCGCAGGTGTTGACCAAGGTCGAAGTGGACACGATTCAAAAGTGGATCGAACAGGGCGCAGCTTTTAACTAGAGGCTTTCTTTAGGTCAGGGTTCTGGCGTACTTTCAGCACGCAACAGATTGCAAACTCCAAACCCCAGGCTGAAGCCTGGGGCTTTGTACGTTCGATGCTTTCAGCATCCTGATGCTGACAGTAGGCATCTATGCGTTTCAAAAGGCGGTTTGTAGGTTCTTACTTTCAGCGCGCAACAGATTGCACATTCCAAATCCCAGGCTGAAGCCTGGGGCTTTGTACGTTCGATGCTTTCAGCATCCTGATGCTGACAGTAGGCATCTATGCGTTTTAAAAGGCGGTTTGTAGGTTCCTACTTTCAGCGCGCAACAGATTGCAAACTCCAAACCTCAGGCTGAAGCCTGGGGCTTTGTACGTTCGATGCTTTCAACATCCTGATGCTGACAGTAGGCATCTATGCGTTTCAAAAGGCGGTTTGTAGGTTCTTACTTTCAGCGCGCAACAGATTGCACATTCCAAATCCCAGGCTGAAGCCTGGGGCTTTGTACGTTCGATGCTTTCAGCATCCTGATGCTGACAGTAGGCATCTATGCGCTTCAAAAGGCGGTTTGTAGGTTCTTACTTTCAGCGCGCAACAGATTGCAAACTTCAAACCTCAGGCTGAAGCCTGGGGCTTTGTACGTTCGATGCTTTCAGCATCCTGATGCTGACAGTAGGCATCTATGCGTTTCAAAAGGCGGTTTGTAGGTTCCTAATTTCAGCGCGCAACAGATTGCAAACTCCAAACCCCAGGCTGAAGTTGGGGCTTTGTACGTTCGATGCTGTCAGCATCCTGATGCTGACAGTAGGCATCTATGCGTTTTAAAAGGCGGTTTGTAGGTTCCTACTTTCAGCGCGCAACAGATTGCAAACTCCAAACCTCAGGCTGAAGCCTGGGGCTTTGTAAGTTCGATGCTTTCAGCATCCTGATGCTGACAGTAGGCATCTATGCGTTTTAAAAGGCGGTTTGTAGGTTCTTACTTTCAGCGCGCAACATATTGCAAACTCCAAACCCCAGGCTGAAGCCTGGGACTTTGTACGTTCGATGCTTTCAGCATCCTGATGCTGATACGCCCCCTCCTTGGCCTTCGCCGCTCCCAGACTTCTCGTCCGAATGAAAATAAGAAGCGCTTGCGTGTGCCGGTTTTGGGGTTCCCTGGCTGAGATTGAGTTTGGATATCCCGAAGCCTTCATGCATGATTTGTCGTGATGCTTAGCTCCGAAGAACTTGAACGTTACAGTCGACATACCCTTTTACCTGAAGTGGGCCTCGCAGGACAGGAACGCCTCAAGGCCGCCTCGGTCCTCGTGATCGGCGCGGGAGGCTTGGGCTCACCGGTCGCCTTGTATCTCGCGGCGGCGGGCATTGGTCGCATGGGTTTGGTGGACGATGATGTGGTGGACCTCTCGAACTTACAGCGTCAAATCCTCCACGACACCGATCGGGTAGGGGAATCGAAGCTGGATTCCGCGAAAACGCGCCTGCTCGCGATCAATCCCCATCTCGAGTTGACGCTTTATCCCACGCGTCTGAATGCCTCCAACGCGGAGGAGATCTTCGGTCCCTACGACATCATCGTGGATGGGACGGATAATTTTGCCACTCGTTACTTGGTGAACGATGCCTGTGTGATGCTGGGGAAACCCAATGCCTACGGCAGTATTTTTCGTTTTGAAGGTCAGGCTTCGTTTTTCCATGCGGCGGAAGGGCCCTGTTATCGTTGTTTGTTTCCCGAGCCGCCGGCTGCGGGAACGGTGCCAAGCTGTGCCGAAGGCGGGGTGTTCGGGGTTCTTCCCGGGGTCATCGGGTCGATTCAGGCCACGGAAGTGATTAAGTTTGTCACCGGGATTGGCAGCACGCTGCTAGGGCGTTTGTTGCTGTATAACGCGCTGGAGATGAGTTTTCGCGAGATTCGCCTGCGTAAAAATCCGGATTGCCCGGTTTGTGGTGAGAATCCGACGATTACCCGATTGACGAATGAACCCGAGGTTTGCGATACCATGGCCATGAATGTGAAAGAAATATCCGTCGCCGAGCTGAAAGCGCTGCGCGACTCGGGAGATTGCCCGCAGGTTTTAGATGTGCGTGAAGACAACGAAGTTGCGGTGAGTCAAATGGGAGCGGATATTCATATTCCCCTTGGAGAGATTCCAAGTCGAATCGGCGAACTCGATCCCGCGAAGCGGTTGATCATTCATTGCAAAATGGGTGGGCGTAGCGCGCAAGCTTGCATGTTCCTGCAAAGTCAGGGATTTGTCGATGTAACCAATGTGGCGGGTGGAATCATGGCGTGGAAACAGTTGGAGCAAGCATGAGCGATTCTTCTTCAGGTTCTGTTCCGCCGCATTCTGTACCGCCGCTTTCTATCCCACCGCTGTCCATCCCACCGCTTTCCATCCCGCCCCAATGGGTCATCGAAAAGAAGCGCGACAAAGAGGTTCTCTCGGAAGAAGAAATCCGTGGTTTTATCGCGGGCTACACCGATGGGTCCATTCCAGATTACCAGATGGCGGCTTTGGCCATGGCGATCTACCTCAACGGCATGACCTTTGAGGAGACCGCTTTTTTGACCGACGCGATGATGCGCAGTGGCGAGCTACTCGACACCTCTTCGCTGACGCGTCCAAAAGCGGATAAGCATTCGACCGGTGGTATTGGAGACAAAGTTTCTTTGGTGCTGGGGCCGATTGCGGCCGCCTGCGGACTCGATGTCCCGATGATTTCTGGGCGCGGGCTCGGGATCACCGGCGGAACGCTGGATAAGTTTGAAGCCATTCCTGGATACCGGACCGACTTGTCCGAAGCGGAAATGATCAAAGTGATTCAAGCCTGCGGATGTTCCATCGTCGGACAAACCCGTTCGCTAGCTCCGGCCGATAAAAAACTTTATGGCCTGCGCGATGTTACGGCTACGGTTCCGAGTATTCCGCTCATCACCGCGAGCATCATGTGTAAAAAGCTCGCGGAGGGAATTGACTCGTTGGTGCTCGACGTGAAGTGGGGGAGGGGCGCTTTCATGAAGGAGCTCGACCAAGCGCGTGACCTCGCGTCGAACATGGTGCAAGTGGGGCGGAGCATGGATAAAAAAGTTTCTGCCGTGATCACACGGATGGATCAGCCTTTGGGCCGGAGTGCGGGGAACGCGGTTGAAGTTCAGGAGTCGATTGACTGCCTGAAGGGCAACGGACCGGAAGACCTGATGGAGGTTACTTTGGCCCTGACGGCTGAAATGTTGGTTCTCTCCGAGGTCGCCGATTCTCCGGAAGCGGCGCTGGCGCAATGCCAAGCCGCGATCGACTCAGGAGCCGCCTTGGAAAAATTTCGGCATATGGTTGAGTTGCACGGAGGCAATCCGGCGGTGATCGATGATCCGACGGTGATGACGGCTGCGCAATCCATCGAGCCTTTTGCCGCGCGTAACGCGGGCTATGTTACCGACGTTGACGCCGAAGCGATTGGCCGCGGAGTCTTGGTCCTCGGGGCGGGGCGTACTCGTGCCGAAGACGGGGTCGACCATGCGGTCGGGGTAAGCCAGCTCGTGAAAGCGGGTGAATTTGTCGAAGCAGGCCAGCCCTTGTGCCTGGTTCATGCTAACCCGGCTAGTCAGCTTGAAGAGGCGCATGATTGGTTTGGTAAAGCGTTTAGCTTGTCGGATGAGGCGCCTGAATCCAATGCCTCTCTTTCACTCATCACGGAGACCCTTCGCTAATGCAACCGATCAACTATTCTGTTTTAGACGCCGCGCACAAGCACATTGCTCGGGTGTGGCCCGAAGCAAAACCGTCCCACGCCTTGGTGTGTGGCTCCGGTTGGAGCAATGTGGTGAACGCTTTCGAATTGCGTGACAGCATGAGCTACGAAGATATTCCGGGTATGGGAAAGCCAGGGGTCATCGGGCATGCAGGCACGCTGAGTTGGGGAAGCCTGCATGGTTTAGAGACCTTTATTTTTCAAGGGCGCCGTCACGTCTATGAAGGCGAGGGCTGGACCTCGGTTGCAACTCCGATCTACCTGAGTAAGTCTTGCGGGGGCGACACCATGGTCTTGACCAACTCGGCTGGGGGAATTCGGGCTGGGATGTCGGTCGGCCAACTCATGGTCATTCGGGATCACATTAACAACATGGGAATTCATCCGTTGATTGGGGCGCACAATCCAATTTGGGGCACACGCTTTGCGGATCAGAGTTATATCTATCGACCTGAGCTTCGTGCATTGATTATGAAAGCGGGTAAAGCCATGGGGCTCGATCTCGAAGACGGGGTGTATCTCGCGAACACGGGGCCGACCTATGAAACCCCGGCGGAGATTGTTATGTTCCGCGGATTTGGTGCCGACGCCGTGGGTATGTCTACCGTTCCCGAGGCGATGTTGGCGAACGCGGCGGGCCTGAAAGTTGCTGGTTTAAGCTGCATCACGAATCTCGCGGCGGGGATCAGCGAGCAAGAGCTCACCCACGAAGAAGTGACTCAGTCGACGGCCGAAGCGATGCCTCGGATGTCGGGACTGCTCGAGCAGTTTTGGAAAGCCATGTCCGAAGACGCCTCCTAAGCGAATCGGTAGACATTCTGAACCTTCGCGTGAGGGGAGATTTTGGTTCCGTCGCTTCCGGGGCGCTGAAGAATTTATTGTGGTTAGTCTCAGGGTTGAAATCCTGAGGCATGAGTCGTGCTCCCGGGGAGTTTGTTTACTTTGCGCTGCATGACTTGTGCACCCTGTCCTGTGTCGGCGGTTGGAAACCGCCGCTCCTTGGCCTTCGGCGAATCATATTTTAAGCGCACCAAAAGCTAGTGCCGTTGCAAGGAACTCCTTTGGCCTCGGCGCCTGCTAATTTTTTTCAACAAAAAGAAGCCCGCGCCTGATGTCAGACGCGGGCTCCTATAACATAAGGGATAATAAACATCAAAATCGGTATTGGGTCGCGAGAACGAGGTTGCGTCCAGCTTCGTTAAGTCCGGATCCGTGTACGCGGTAATCTTCGTCGGCAACGTTTTCTAGGGCGATGGTGACATGCCAAAGTTGGGTTGGATGCCAGCCCATGCGGAGGTCACCGACCACGTAGCTTGGGGTTCCTCCGGGCGGAATCCGTTGGGTGTCGGATTGGTCGCGGGTGGAAAGCTTGTCGGCTTTTGCTGCGGCCCGTACTTCGGCTTCGAGCCAAATCGTTTTTGGTTGGAGCTCGTGACGAAGGGTTGCACCGATGGTGGTTGGCATAAGACGGCTGAGTGGTTCACGAACTTTTTCTGGATCGGAGGTTGGGAAGGTGTCGACTTCGCCATCTTGCCAGGCTGCGATTCCTCGAAGGGACCATGCGTCAGCGAAGAACCAGTTTCCTGAGAGCTCGACGCCTTGCACGTAGCCATTGCCTCCGTTGCGTTTGGTGATCTCTTGTTCGCCGTCGATGATTTCGCCGGTTGGGGTGCGGACGATCATGTCATCGATCCAGGTGTGATAAAAGGCGGCTTCGGCTTGGAGGGTTTCGTTCTCCACTTTTAAGCCGACTTCGGCGGTGAGGAAATGTTCGGGGTCAAGGTCAGGTGATGGGGTTTCGATTTCGTTCGAGCGAGCGGAGTCGAGTCGGGTGAGGTCGGAGAGGTTGGGGGCGCGGAAGCCCTGTGAGAGTCCTGCGAAGGCGCGGAGCCCCTGTTGCTTATCGAGGTGGGTGAGGATACGGGCTGAGCCGACGACACTTTGGTCGTCATGCGATAGGGATTTTACATCGCCGCTGAGCGGATCTTCAAAGCGATCGGCTTGGGTGTCGATGTGAGTGAAACGTCCGCCTAAGATGAGTTCGTATTGGTCGCTTAGTTGTTTGGTGTTTTGCAGGTAGAGCCCAATGTTTGCGACCTCGGCTCCGTCTGCGACAGGGCCTTGGGCTTGGCTGCCTTTGAAGCTGCCATCGGCATTGAAGTCATCTCGGAAGCTATCGACTTGGTCGAGATAGAAGTCGGTTCCGTAGACCCATTGGCCCCAATCGCTATCGGAGTGGAATTGCAGGGTGGCGCCGAAGGTGTTTACATCGATGCCCGAAACATCGCGGCGGCCGTCGTCGCGAACCCGGTCGCGTGCTTCTTCGGTTTGTTGTAGGCTGATGCCGGCATGGAGTTCTTCGTACCAGCTGCCTGCGTTTTCGAGGTGGAGTTGAATCGTGCCGAGGCTGCGGTCTTGGTCTTGGTTACGTTGCAGCTCTTTTCCGATCTCGGTTCCTTTCCAGGAGATGCCGTCCACGGTTTTGTGAGTGCGAGGTACGTCGCTTTGCGAGACACGTTGAAAGCCGAAGAGCATAAAGGCGTCGTCGTGTAGGCTCAAGATGGCGCGGCCATCGGCATCCCATTCGTCGTAGCCGGTGCCTTTTTGTTTTCCGACATCTTTGCCCCCTTCGAGATCCCCGTAGTCTTTGTAGCTGAAGCCACCTTGGAGAATGAGATTTTGGTTGAGCTCTTGGTCGATCTCGACACGTCCCATGTGGCTATCTTCGGCGGTGCTGTAGCGGTAGTAGAATCCGTTTTGGGGAGGGGCTTCGCGGTCGTAGGTGTACACATTCAGGCTGCCACCAATGGCGTCGCTTCCGTACAGAGTTGATCCGGGGCCGTGGACCAGTTCCATGCGTTTGAGCGAAAGCGGGTCGACGGTGGCCCAGTACTGATTGGGTCCCTCGCGGAAAATGCTGTTGTTAATGCGGACGCCGTCAACTTGGAGCAGGGTGCGGAATCCGGTAAAGCCTCGGATGAAGGGGGAGCCTTGTCCGTGAGCGGTCTTTTGCACCATGACCGAAGGTTGATTTCGAAGCGCTTCGGGGAGGGTGCGGGCCATTTGGCTGAGACGGAGGTCTTCTGCTTCGATTACTGCGAGGGAGTAGGGGGCGTCAGCGACGGGGATTTCGTCTGCGGTGGCGGATACGACCACGGAAGAGAGTTGGACTGGGGAATCGATATCAGAGCTCTTCGCCGAGGTGGAGGCGTTCGATTGGGCGTTTGATGTGTTGGGAATGTTAACCAGAAAGACCAAAAGAAACAGGCTTGCGAGCAGAGACCGGAGAGGTTTGACCGTTCTTTTTGATTCAACGGTTTGGAAAAGGAATATTGGGGGGACGCTATTTCCGAGCAAATTTAAAGGCTTCATCATGCCCTAGTTGTCTTGTAGGCGGGTGAGATTCTCAATGAAATTGTCGGAAAGGAAAAACGCCAATATCGACTAATATTTGCCCGAATGATGGGCCAATGTATAAGATTTGCCCGTAAACTGCCAATCAAGCGAAACTTCCGATTGCGTTTCTACGGCTTATTGGTTAGCGAGCAAAAATGGATGTAAAGGCTTACATAGAAATCGCGCGGATTGACCATTGGTTCAAAAATATTTTCATGCTCCCTGGGATCGTTTTGGTGATGTATTTTGTGCATCGCATGAACGTGGTCGACTTCTCGTTTGACTGGGTTCGGATAGGTCTGGGTGTCTTTGCGACCTGCTTGGTGGCGTCTTCCAATTATGTGATCAATGAGATTTTGGATCGTGAAAAGGATCTGCATCATCCGGTGAAGAAGACTCGGCCCGTACCGAGTGGGCGCGTAAAGCTTTCCTATGGCTATGCGGAGTGGATTCTCCTTGGGGTTCTCGGGATTGGCCTCGGGTTTTGGATCAATACCCCCTTTGGACTTTGCGCATTACTGCTATGGGTGATGGGCTGCCTATACAATATTCCTCCGATTCGGACGAAGGATTTGGCTTACGGCGATGTGGTGAGTGAATCGGTGAACAATCCGATCCGTTTGGCCCTCGGGTGGTATGCGACCGGTTTCACGGCGTACAATCCGCCGCTTTCTGTCTTGCTTGCGTATTGGATGTTTGGTGCCTTTTTGATGGCGATGAAACGGTTTGCGGAATTCCGCATGATCGATGATCCGAAGCGGGCAGGGGAATACCGTGACAGCTTTAGATGGTATACCGAGGAGCGTTTACTCGAGAGCATCTTTTTCTATGCTGCAATGTTTGGGATGCTATCCGGCATCTTTATGACGCGGTACCGAGTTGAGCTTATTTTGGCTACCCCGATGGTCGCGTTTGCGATGGCGTATTACATGCACCTAGGCTTTAAGCCGGACAGTCCTGTGCAAACGCCTGAAAATCTGTATCGCGAAAAAAAATTGATTGTCATCGTGATTTTGGCCTTTGGGATGTGCACCGCCTTGCTCTTGTTTGATATTGATTTCTTCACCAACTTGGTTGAACAAAAAATGAAATTCCCAGTTGGATCGTAGTGATCCCCATTGGACATTCGACGTTTTGATGGTACCATGAAACAAGCGACCGAGAGGATGCACCACCGCTAATGGATATATTAATTGCAGAAGATAATGCTGTATCACAGCTCGTGTTGAAGCGCTTCCTTGAGGAGCTTGGCTACAACGTGATTTCCTGTGATAACGGCCAAGAAGCGTGGGAAAAATTTCAGGAAAGCCCCACTCGAATTGTGGTGAGTGACTGGGATATGCCACTCATGGATGGGCTCGAGCTGTGTCAGAAAATTCGCATGCATAGTAGTCGTGCCTATACCTACTTTATTTTGCTCACGGTAAATACGGGTGCGGAAAAGTACCGTGAAGCCATGTCCTATGGGGTAGATGATTTTCTTCCTAAGCCGTTGGATAAAACCGAACTGCAGATTCGGCTAGAAGTCAGCAAGCGCATCAGCTCTTTTCGTGATGAGCTGACGAGCTTGAAAATGATCATCCCGATCTGTGCCTATTGTAAAAGTGTGCGTCGCGATCAGGCATACTGGCAGTCGGTAGAAGACTTTTTACTTAAAAATCTTGAGCGTGATATCAGCCACGGGATTTGTCCTAGCTGTTATGAAAATGTGGTGCTTCCTTCGATCAACAATTTGCCGGACCGGCGGGTTGAGGGGCAGGCGGATGCGGATGTTTCTCTTGGTGCGGGTTCATTAGGTGGAGCGAATGAGTTCCCGACTGGGCCGAATCCGGTTGGTGAATGTCAGTGCGATTCTGATTCTAATTCCTGTACGCCAAAAGATGCTTCGTCTGAATCTCCTGATTCGAACTAAGTGGCTTAGGCGAAAGCCCTTTCACGATAAACCGTCGGTTCCCGGCGTGGATTTATCGACCGTCTTTTCGGGGGGGGGTAAAAGATGGTGTGAAAAATGAGGCCACAGCGATAAAACAGAATTCTGTCGACTCGCAGGATTTTAGGCCCGAAGGGTCGCCGTCATTATAGCCCGGGTCGAAGGCCCGGGTACGTTCCAGAAATCCTCAAGGCCTTAAAGGTCGAGGCAGAACATGTTCCGCAATTGACTCGACCTTTCAGGCCTTGCGTTGAAACGCATTCAAAACCCAGGCCTTCGACCTGGGCTATGATATATCGACCCTTCGGGCCTGGCTCATGCGGAATTTCGAATACGATATCTCAGGTCGATGGCCTGCTGAGCGGTTTCATGTGATTTATTGCACAGTGGCGCCTCTCGACTCGCAGGATTTTAGGCCCGAAGGATCGCCGTCATTATAGCCCGGGTCGAAGGCCCGGGTACGTTCCAGAAATCCTCAAGGCCTTAAAGGTCGAGGCAGAACATGTTCCGCAATTGACTCGACCTTACAGGCCTTGGGTTGAAACGCATTCAAAACCCAGGCCTTCGACCTGGGCTTTAATATATCGACCCTTCGGGCCTGGCTCATGCGGAATTTCGAATACGATATCTCAGGTCGATGGCCTGCTGAACGGGTTCATGTGATTTATTGCACAGTGGTGCCTCTCGACTCGCAGGATTTTAGTCCCGAAGGATCGC
>Ga0209187_1001630_pt1 | contig 24819 bp, 20 predicted proteins | sample BantaG_FD_187430 | JGI IMG/M metagenome (GOLD analysis project Ga0209187, IMG submission 187430) | Marine algal microbial communities from Bantry Bay, Ireland - BantryBay_4 metaG (SPAdes) (version 2) | ecosystem: Host-associated > Algae > Red algae > Unclassified | place: Bantry Bay, Ireland...
TATCCCAATGTCTGCTTTGAATGGTGACAACGTTGTAGACAAGTCAGAGAACATGGACTGGTACGGTGGATCTACTTTGATGTACTATTTAGAGAATGTACATATCGGTAGTGATTATAATTTTATTGACTGCAGATTTCCAGTACAGTATGTGATCAGACCTAATACTGATGAATACCATGATTATCGTGGGTACGCAGGAAGGATTGCAGGCGGTGTCTTCAAAAAAGGAGACGAAGTATTATTGCTTCCATCTGGGTTCACATCAAAAATAAAGAAGATAGATACTTATGATGGTGAGGTAGATAAAGCGCACCCACCTATGTCCGTAACCATGTTGTTAGAAGATGATGTAGATGTAAGTAGAGGCGACATGATCGTGAGGGTAAATAATAAGCCTAACGTAACGCAAGATCTGGAAGCTATGATCTGTTGGTTTGGAGATAAGCCCTTACAAGCGAAAGGTAAGTATTGTGTACTTCACACTACTATGGACACGCGATGTATGGTGAAAGAAATCAGGTATAAGTTAGATATAAATACCTTACACAGGTTGCAAGATGATCTGGAAATAAAGATGAACGATATCGCTAGAGTAGTTTTGAGAACTACCAGCCCTGTGTTTGCAGATTCTTATAGACAAAATAGAATTTCTGGATCTATCATATTGGTAGATGAAGGTTCCAATAGTACGGTGGGTGCTGGAATGATTATCTAGACTTTTTTATCGTGCAATTGTACAAGTGTTAATTTCAAAAAAATAACTATTATGTATCAATCCTTATTGAACAAAGAAAAAAAAATTTCAGTAATTGGTTTAGGGTATGTAGGCTTACCTATTGCCTTAGAGTTTGCAAAGCACTTTTCTGTAATTGGTTTTGATATTAATGAGGAAAGAATTCAAATGATGAAAGAGGGATTAGATCCTTCTAAAGAATTAAGCAATTCATCATTTGAGGGTGTAGACATCAAGTTTACTTCAAACCTAGAAGATTTAAGGGATGCTCATTTTCACATTGTAGCTGTACCTACAGATATCGATGAACATAAAGTTCCAAATTTAACACCTTTATTAAGAGCTTCAGAAACCGTAGGAAGGATAATCAAAAAAGGCGATTATGTGATTTACGAAAGTACAGTTTATCCTGGTTGCACAGAAGATGACTGTCTGCCCGCTTTACTTAAAGTGGCAGCAAAGCAAAAGCATGAGATTAGTACAATTGATGAACTTCCAACAGCGCCACTAAAAGCTGGTGTTGATTTTAAATATGGGTACTCTCCAGAAAGAATTGTGCCAGGAGATAAGGTCAAGACCCTAACTACAATTTTGAAAATTGTATCTGGAAATGACTCAGAATCTTTAGAGGAAATTAGTAAGGTTTATGGACATATAATTACAGCAGGTATCCATAAAGCATCAAGTGTGAAAGTTGCTGAAGCAGCCAAAGTAATCGAGAATACTCAACGTGATATCAATATTTCATTAATGAATGAATTAGCCATTATCTTTGATAAAATGGGTATTGATACTGATGAAGTTATCAAAGCTGCTGGGACAAAATGGAATTTTCATAAATATCATCCTGGTCTGGTAGGAGGACATTGCATTAGCGTAGACCCTTATTATTTGATGCATAAGTCTAAACAATTAGGACACGATCCTCAAGTAATTGCAGCAGGAAGACGTATAAATGATGAGATGCCTCGTTTTATTGCTAAACGATTGGTACAAAAATTAATAGAAAAAGGGAAAAATCCAGGTGATAGTAAAGTCCTAGTAATGGGAATTACATTTAAAGAAAATGTAGCTGACATTCGTAATTCGAAAGTAGTAGATCTAGTTAATGAGCTGATGGACTACTCTATCAACGTCCATGTTGTAGATCCACATGCTTCCCCGAATGAGTTAGCGCATGAATATAAAATTTCTCTACTTGATGAACCAGGGAAGAATTATGACGCTATTCTAGTAGCCGTTGGACACAAACCATATTTAAAATTAACAAGTAAATACTTTAAGCAAATCTCAAAAGATGATCCAGTCATCTTTGATATTAAGGGTGTCTATGGTAAAGAAATTGCCGATGATTATTGGAAACTATAATGATTTAAAACATGTCTAGTAATATAATAAAAGAGATACAAATGGTTGATCTGGTTTCTCAGTATCAAAACTTAAAAGTAGAAATCGATAAGGCAGTTATTGATGTTATGAATTCTGCACGATTTATTAAAGGTCCGTCTGTTCACAGCTTTGAAAAGAATCTTGAGAAATATTTAGGTGTGAAGCATGTGATAGCATGTGCAAATGGAACAGATGCTCTTCAAATAGCACTAATGGCACTAAATTTAAGGTCAGGAGACGAAATCATTGTACCATCATTTACTTATGTTGCCACAGCTGAAGTAATAGGATTGCTAGGTTTAAAGCCGATTATGGTTGATGTGAATCCTGATACTTTTAACATTACTAGTGAGATAGTAAAAGGTGCCATTACATCTAAAACTAAAGTAATCGTTCCAGTACATTTGTATGGACAAAGCAGTGATATGGAAGATATCCTCTCACTTGCTAAAAAAAATAATCTTTTTGTGGTAGAAGATAATGCTCAAGCTATTGGTGCAAATTATACATTTAGAAATGGTACTGTTCAAAAGACAGGAACGATGGGTAATATAGGGACAACATCATTTTTTCCTTCAAAAAATTTAGGTTGTTTTGGCGATGGTGGTGCTATATTTACAAATGATGGTAATCTAGCAGAAAAGCTGAGAACAATAAGTAACCATGGACAAAAGAAAAAATACTACCATTCAGTAATAGGAGTAAATTCTAGATTAGATACCATCCAAGCGGCAGTACTTGACATAAAACTTAGACATTTAAATAAATATTCAAGTGCTAGACAAAAAGTCGCAGCCAATTATGATAAAGCGTTTTCTGAAATAGACTCTATTCAAACTCCTGTAAGGCAACATAACTCTACTCATGTTTTTCATCAATATACTCTTCGTATTATAGATGGAAACAGGGACAAGTTAAAGAAGTACTTACATGAAAAAGGTATACCCTCAATGATTTACTATCCTGTACCGTTATATCATCAGGAAGCATTTAAACCTTATCTAGCCAGAGAACTAAAACTATTAACAACAGAGACACTTTGTCAACAAGTTTTATCACTGCCGATACATACAGAGATGGATTCTGGTACACAAGAATATATTATTAAAACAGTAAAATCCTTTTTTGAATAATGAAAAGCGCTAAACCTTATTTTGCTCATGAGACAGCTATTATAGATGACGGTTGTCAAATTGGTGAAGGAACAAAAATATGGCATTTTAGCCATATCATGCCTAATTGCACTCTAGGGTCAAAATGTAATATTGGTCAAAATGTGGTTGTGTCACCAAAGGTTGTTTTAGGTTCAAATGTAAAAGTTCAAAATAACGTTTCAATATATTCAGGAGTGATTTGTGCAGATGATGTTTTTCTCGGTCCTTCCATGGTTTTCACAAATGTGATTAATCCAAGAAGCGCAGTTAATAGACGGGGTCAATATGCTAAAACACATGTAGGTAAAGGAGCAAGTATTGGAGCTAATGCAACGATCGTTTGTGGAAATGATATAGGAGAATACGCATTCATTGGTGCAGGAGCAGTTGTAACGAAATATGTTCCTCCATATGCATTAGTTGTTGGAAATCCAGCTAAGCAAATTGGCTGGATGAGTGTATATGGACACCGCTTAGATTTCGATTCAAATGGGAAAGCTACTTGTCCAGAAAGCGAGGAAGAATATTCATTAGAAAATAATAGTGTTTCAAAAATTTAGATTTAGGTAAAATATTGAGAAGATGAAAAACTTTATATTAATTGGTGCTGCTGGTTATATTGCACCCCGTCACATGAAGGCTATAAAAGACACAGGAAATAATCTTATAGCTGCACTTGATCCTTTTGATTCTGTAGGGATAATTGATAGCCACTTTCCAGAAGCGCACTTCTTCACAGAATTTGAAAGATTTGACCGTCACTTAGAAAAGATCAAAAGGAAAGGGACAAAAATTGACTACGTTAGTATATGCTCTCCTAACTATCTACACGATGCACACATCCGTTTCGGGCTGAGACATGGAGCAGATGTAATCTGTGAAAAACCCATCGTTCTTAATCCTTGGAATGTAGAGGCTCTTGAAGAACTAGAATCAGAATATCCTGGTAACATTTATAACATACTTCAACTGAGATTACACGAAAGTGTAATCGCACTAAAAAAGAAGATTGATGCCGGTCCTAAAAATGAAGTTTACGATATAGACTTGCAATATTATACTTCTAGAGGAAAATGGTATCATCAGAGTTGGAAGGGTAATGAAGATAAATCTGGAGGTATTGCTACTAATATTGGAGTTCATTTCTTTGACATGCTAATGTGGATCTTTGGCGATGTAATAGAGAATGAAGTTCATGAACACGGAAAAAGTCAAGCTTCAGGTTTTATGTGCTTGAAAAAGGCTAGAGTCAATTGGATTTTAAGTGTTGACTATGAAAACATACCAGAACATATTCGTTCTACCGGAGCTCGCACATACAGAGCCATAACTATTGGTGATGAAGAATTTGAATTTAGTGGAGGGTTTACAGAATTGCATACTCGAAGTTATCAACATGTGTTAGATGGTCATGGATTTAGGATTGGTGAAGCACGTAAAGCTATTGATATAGTGAGTGAGATTAGGAATAAGCAACCAATTATAAAGAGAGATCAGCTTGTTTGATATGAAAATAAATAGTTTAACTTCAATACTGCTTTATTTTGTAGTGCTTTGCTTTTTAAATTCCTGTGCTGTTCAAGATTCAAAATATTATGGAGCAAAAGAAAATCCTAAAATAAAAGTAATAGGGGGAGGAGAAGACTATACACGTATTCTTAATCCGCGTCAAAATACTTTTTATGTTGGTAACAAACGAGAATTCTTAATTGCCTTATCTAGTATTAAACCTAGCCAAACTATTTATATAAGTGATAAAGCCGAAATAGATTTATCAGGATTAGAAGAAATTAAAATTCCTCTAAATATAACTATAGCTAGTGGAAGAGGCAGGAATGGAAGTAAAGGAGCATTATTATATACAAGAGAATTAAAAACATTTCCTTTATTTATTACTGATGGTTCGGAAAGTAGAATAACAGGCATTCGTTTTCAGGGACCGGATACTCTAAGGCGAACTAGCCAAATGAAACAATTATTTAATGAGGATAAATATTATTCTATACCCAATTCTATTGGAATACAAATAGAACATAATAATATAGAAATAGATAATTGTGAATTATATGGATGGAGCCATTCCGCTGTTTACATAAAATCGTCTGCATTGGGCAATTACATTCATCATAATTACATTCATCATAATCAGCGAGAAGGATTAGGTTACGGAATCACTATTCGTAAAGGAGATGCATTAATAGAAGCTAATACATTTGACTGGAATAGGCATCATATAGCTGGTAGTGGGTTTAAAGAATGTTCTTATGAAGCTTGTTATAATATTGTACTTCCCAATTCTAGCAGCCATGCTTTCGATATGCATGGAGGAAAGGATAGAAAAGATGGAACTAGTACTGCTGGAGGTTCAATTAAAATCCATCACAATACTTTTTATACAGAAAAATATAAATCTATTATTATAAGAGGTGTGCCAAATCAAGAAGTAGAGATATATAATAATACCTTTAAAGCAGATTCTTCGAAATCTATTGAACAAAAAAATGCAAGCGGGAAAATGAAAATTTACAATAACAAATTTTCTGCAAAATTTAATTAATTACTTAATGTCTTATAAAGAAGAAAGCATTTATGATAAAATTATAGTAGGGAGTAGTCCATTGGCGTTGATGGAAGCTATTCGTCTAGTTAAGTCTAATGAACGGATAATGGTTTTAGAACAAAAAGAAAAGCTTGGTGGTGCTTGGGAAAACATATCTGTAATGAACTTTAATTCAGTAGAAGCAGCTTGTCATCTATTAGAAAATTATGATGGTGCATATCATTTTATGAAAACATATTATGATTTCGATTTTGAAGAAATGCTACCTTCTCCAAGAAAATATTATACTCAAGATATAAATGTCCGATATGATGCTCCTTTCAATCCATTGTATCGGTTATCTTTTGTTAGTATCGCACTTGTAAAGCAAATTCTTTTTACTATTTATTATACGTTTTTATTTAAAAAAAAGAATGCTTCTTTTGAATCTAAAAAAATCAAGAAAAGCTTAAAAAATATCAAGAACAATTTTGGTAGATTAAAAAAGAGACTAACTAACAAAGTTCCCATTCAATATTTTAAAGGTGGATCAGGGTGTTTTATTACATATTTAACAAATTGGCTAATTCAGGAGAAAGTCGACATAAAAGTTAGTCAAAAAATAGAACAACTCGAAGTAGAAAAAGATTGTGTTATTTTACACTGTGGAGATAAAACTTATTCAACTAAAGAAATAATAATGACGCAAGGTAGCGCAATACCTAAAATCATTACCTCAGAAACAAATATTTGTCTTGAAATATTTTCAAAAGAAATACATCATTGTCATATATTAGTAGAAAACGTCAAAGAAAAATTATTTTCATATCTCCAATTTGTCAATGATGAAGAAATTCATAGGGTAACAGATATCACAGAGTATACCAGAAATATTCCAGCTAATCATAGATTGTTTCTTTTTGAATTGAGGTTAAATCATTTATTTATTAATGCAGAATGGCTGATAAATCATTTAGTAACTTATAATGTATTTCCTTCCAATCATAATACAAAAATTATTGATTGGGAAAGAACCACTTTTAAATATAAGACGATGAATGAAATTGGTATTAATTCAGTTCAATTGTTGGCTGATAAACATTCAAGCATACGATTATTAAGAAGCAAAGGAGACTTAACTCGTGGAATAAAATATACTTACCTCGATGAGTCATTGCCATTCGAAAATTACTCTAAACCTAAAAAACATATTAGCGCAAATTCTATTTGAACTTGAGCAGGTCGTTTTACTTTATTTTTGGTTTAGCCAATATTAAGACTTAATTTGAAGCTGATAGACATCTTTAAGAAAAATAGACTTTTTTTTGATTTTTTATTGAATTCAGGTGGTAGTATTGTAGCCCAAGTAGTTGCATTTCTATTTATCTATTGGACCACTCAACTATACACTCCTAAAGCGTTTGGAAATTATGCTACCTTACTTTCAAAAATTCTTATACTAACGACATTATTAACTTTAAGAATGGAGTTGGTTTTAGTGACTAATAAAGAAGAGGATTATTTTAAAGCCTCATTAGTTGCTGCATGCACATTAATAATAAGTGTTACGTTGTTTTTCACCTTAATACTTTTTTTATTTTTCGATGGATATAAAAGCATATTTTTTGGTAGTCAATGGCAGTCTAGTGACTGGATTATATACTTAAGTATTTTAGTGTTACCCTTCTCTGCCTTTAGGAATATTGGGAATGGTATATTGATTAGGAATGGAAATTTTAAGAGAATAGCAAAGCTAGTTATTATCTTCCCTATAGTAAGTGGTATCGCACAGGTAGCATTTAGTTTTCCTTTTAATGGAAGTGCAGATGGATTGCTAATTTCTTATTTGACTTCTATGTTTATCATTGATCTATTCTATTTAAAAACTACTAGTAAGAATATATCTTTTTCTGATCTAAGTTTTGATTTTTCAAAAATCTTTGGAACCATTAAGAAAAATAGTACTGTAACCTTATGGAGATCGCTAACCACCATTTCAGAAGCTATTTATTCAAGAGGTGTCTATATAGTAATGGTTAATTTTGTACCTGCTGCAGCACTCGGACAATTTAATCTTGCCCAACGTTTTCTAAAGCCACCTACTACTTTATTTTCTACAATTAGTAACGTCTTTTTTCATCATGGAACTAAAAGATCATTAAAAGAAATAGAGTCTTCCATCCGAAATTTTCTAATAATAGTTGTTTTACTTTCTGGTATGCTTACAGGTTTCTTTCTAACAAATGGTGAAGCGATTTTTGATCTAGTGTTTGGATCAGAATGGAAAAACGCAGGACTATATATTGGAGTCTTATTTATTGGCCAGTCAATGGTATTTATTACATCTGGTATGACTAGATTTCCGGACATTGTAGGAATTCAAAAAAACATTTTTTACTTGCAGTTTCTATTCACTATCATAATGGTTGGAGGACTTTATTGGTCAGGGATTTCTGGTTGGGAAATGGAAAACATCGTTGGTTTTTACACAGGATTAATGTTTGTTTATAATCTAGTATGGGTAATTTATGTATTTATAATGAGTGATTTAAATGTAAAAACTGTGCTTTTCAGTCTTATTCTTTTTTTAGGAACATTAGGACTGGCTGCGTTAATAGATATAAATTTTTTATTATTAAATAGATAATATGGCAAACGATTTTTTTACTGCTTTCTGGAATAACAGAGATAACCCTCAAGCAAAGCAGCATTCTGGAGAGAAAATGTCAATGCTTTATTCACAAGAAATAAATATTCTACTTCAAAAAATGGATTATGAGGGAGGTGCTGTATTTGAGACTGGTTGTGCAGATGGAGCATTATTCGAATTTTTAAATATTAATAAAGTGGGTTATAAAGGCATTGATTTATCTCAATCTATGGTAGATATATTCAAAAGCAAATACCCTGAGATTAATGCATCCGCAGGCGATGGTAGTAGAATCTTGTCAGAAGAAAGAAAATACGGTCTAGTCTTTAATACTGGCGTTTGTCAATATTTCAATCCACATGAGATGAGACAATACATAATTGATGCAAAAAATATACTCAATAAAAATGGAATTATTTTACTGGTAAATATTCCTCATACAAAAGATAGATACAGTTATTACTCCAGGTATTTTTCTAATAAAATTCTGAGTTTTAAATCTAGACTAGCTTATATATATTTGGGATTAATGAGTCCTTTAAAAATTCATGAAGGACCTAAAACGATGGGTTATTGGTATAGTATAGATTTTTTTAAAACAGTTGCCAAAGAGCTAAATTTACATCTAGAGATTTTTGGTTCTATCAACCATCCATATAGAATTTCAATAGGACTTAAGAAAAATAGTTAATGTCTTCTGATAGAAAAAGATATAGACAACTTTGCGATACTACAGAAGATATACCAATTTTCTGTAAAGATTGGTATTTAGATATTATTTGTGGGCAAGATAACTGGGAGGTTGTCTTGGTAGAAGAAAAAGATGAAATAATAGCTGCTTGGCCTATATATCAAGCAACGATCAATAAATATTTTAGTATTATCAAAAATCCACCTTATGCTCAATTTCTTACTCCGTGGATAAAACCTATCACTAATCCTAACTTTAATGAGTATAAACGTACTTCGTACGAAACCAAAAATATAGAACAATTAATTAAGCTCCTCCCAAAGTTTGATTATTTTAATCAATCCCTACATTATTCAATTAGAAACTGGTTACCTTTTCATTGGGCAGGATTTAAACAAACAACTCTTTATACTTATGTAATAGAAGATATTTCTAATCCCGAAAATGTATTGAAAAGCTTTGCTAGTGGAAAGAAACAAGATATTAAAAAAGCTCAAAAAATACTGACTATTAAAGATGATATGTCGAGTGATATATTTTTTAGATTACATAAAAAATGGTTAAAAGCCAGGGATCAACATATTTCATATAAAAAAGAATTTTTTAATGAGTTAGTCCATACCACTTTAAGTAGAGATGCAGGAAGGATAAGTTATGCAGAAGATCAATCTGGTAATATTCTCGCTGCAATATATTACATTTGGGATAAAGAAAGTGCTTACCATTTAATTACTACTTATTCTCCAGAATTCAAAAGTAGTGGTGCTCAAGCTTTATTAATTTATGATGCTATTAAATTCTTATCTGGTAAGACTAAAAAATATGATTTTGAGGGTAGTATGCAACAAGGAATAGAATATTTTTATCGTTCATTTGGTAGTGTACAGAAACCATACTTTAGGTTATCTAAAACAACTAGTAAATTGTATAAAATAAAAAATGCAATTAAGAGTGTACTTGCAAGGTAAATAGTTAATTATGAAAGTATTCATCCCTACAAACTTTCAGGCAGAAAGAAAATACACTTTAGAGGTTTTTCTTAAAAGCTTTTTAGGAGTTGAATATCTAATTGTAGAACAAACAGAGATAAGAGATACTATTTTTGAATTAGAGAATAAAAATCAATTAATAATTAAAGATTATTTTTTTAATAATTATTCAGACACATATCTATACTCAGAAAGTATTCCTACGAAATTAAAAATCCTAGAAAGATCTTGCTATTTAGTAGATGAACAATTACCTATTTTGTATGGTAATCATAAAATTGGAAAGAACGTAGATAAAGAAATTACAAGAATAGTATGCCATATAGACATCATTGCTTCTTCTTTCTTTATGTTGAGTAGATGGGAAGAGTATGTCAATAAAGAAAGAGATATGCACGGGAGGTTTCCTGGAAGTGCTTCACTAGCATTTAAAAATAATTTTTTAAATCGCCCAATCGTCAATGAATATTTAGAGTTGCTTTGGAATATGCTTTTAGATTTGGGTATCTCTCAAAATAGAAAAGAAAGGAGTTTCGATTTATTATTAAGCCATGATATAGACGTACCACTTAAATGGACGAGTGCTGCTCAGTTTTCCAAAGAATTTGCAGGAGATTTTATTAAAAGAAAAAGTCCTGCTAGAGCATATCAAACGATTTCTACTTATTTAAAAAGTAAGTTAGATATACATCAAGATCCATATAATACCTTTAGTTATTTGATGGATGTTTCTGAACAACATAATACTCTATCTCATTTCTTTTTCATCAGTGGAGGAAATTCTATCTATGATAATAAGCATGCAATGGATACTCCTTTTATGCATAATGTATATAATCTGATAGAAGAGAGAGGGCATGTGGTAGGTTTTCATCCTAGTTATAACACCTATAATGATAGTAATAGATGGTATAATGAGTATGAAATTCTCAAAGATGCTTGTAATTATACTGAAGCTTGTGGTCGTCAACATTATTTGAGGTTTGAAGTTCCTTCAACTTGGCAAATTTGGGAAGATAATAATATGAAATGGGATAGTACTGCAGGATATGCCGATCAGATAGGGTTTAGATGTGGAACATGTTACGAATTTCCAGTATTCAATATTATTACTCGCCAACAATTAAAACTAATAGAAAAACCATTAATAGTTATGGAAGTAACTTTACCATTGTGGGATGAGACTATAACAAGAAGTGCTTGTACAGAAATGGTAAAAGATATTATAGAAAAGATAAAAAAATATAAAGGGACTTTCAATTTTTTATGGCACAATAGCAGTTTTAATATCGATAAATGGAAAAACATGCAAGAAGTCTATCAATGTTTTTTGGAATACTCTTAAAGATTTACACCATCTTAATCGATGATTGTATATCTTTTAGAAGTAAAGTGCTGGCGAAACTATTAAGCCAAAAACTGTTGACAAATAGCACATGAACAACTTTAAGCTCCATAAACTATTCAAGCAAACATGTATTCTTTCAGCTGTTGCACCAATAATAATAGGGCTAGTAGGGTTAGCGTATCCATATGGATTGCCTCTATTTTCGCTAGTCACAATTTTAATGGGAGGGATTTGTATAGTGAATTTTATTTTCTCTCCGAAGATACATGTTGATAAGAATTTACTTCTTGTAATATTCCTTGAATTATTATATATAGTTGCAGTCATTCGTTATGGTGAAGCAATAAAACCAGTGACTAGTAATCTTCGTAAAATATTCTTTCTTAATCTGTATTTTATATTTCTTTATGCCTTTAAGTTTTCATTTGATGAAATGATTATTTTTTTAAAGTATATCAGAAACTTTACGATTCTCGCTGCTGTAATAATTGCAGCCTTAGGGCTACAAAAGTTTCAACTATTACTAAATGGTGTTATAGTTGAAAAGTACTTAATAGGAGAAAAGTATCCAATAGGAACGTCTCTAGTTGCCGACTACAATATGTTTTCATTTGTACTTCTCTCGGCAAGTCTATATATTCTATATTACTTTACACAAGCAAAGTCAATAATTCTAAAATTTTTATACTTAGCATGTTTTAGTATTATTTTACCATGTTCATTCTTAGCAGGGAGCCGCAGAACACTAGTATTAATGACGTTAATTTTAATGATAAGTATATTTGTTATTTTGTTTAAACAATTTAGGTTAAAAAAATTACTAAAAGGAACAATTCATACTAATTATATAAAAAACATAACCGTTCTAATAACTTTAATTTTTATAATTGGTTTTGCATTTAATAAAGTAGATTTTGAGATCGATCTAAACTCCTATGAGTTTACTAAGATTAAGTACAGAGTAGAAACGCTTCTAGATAGTGGTGATAATCAAGGATCTTTCAATGAACGAACAATAAGATGGGAATTTGCAAAAAATATAACTGCTCAATCCAATATTTTGCAAATATTTTTTGGAAGAGGATTAGATTATTTAAAACTGTTTGGATCATTAAGTACTGGTCCTTTTGACCATCCTCATAACATCTTTATCTCTCATTTTTTTTTTTCAGGCATTATAGGATTATTAGTTCTCATTGCTTTATTTATAATTAGTGGTTGGTATTATTACAAACAAATAGATTTACTATTTCCTGAATTTATTATTTTTTTTATAGTCCTCTTGTATTATTTAATTAGTAATGATATTATTTTTTCTGCAAGACCTTTTTTCATGCATTTAATACTAGCTTTTTATTTCTATTTTATAAATAATAGGCAGAACCGTTTGTCTCAAAGTAAACATAATGAATATTCATCTTACATTAAATAATGTCAAGTTTGCAAGTAGAATGTTTAAGCAAACTATGACTTTAACAAAACATGGCGTCTTTGATAAAGTCATTATTTATGGGATATGGGACAAGCAGGCAGAAGAAGAAGAGTGGCTTACAGATAAAATATGTATTAAAAGACTTAGACTAAAAACTAAAGATTTACCCAAAAATTTATTTTCACAAATTTTCAAATATTTAGAGTTGATTATTATCCTTATCGGGCTTCTAAAAAAAAATAATTGTACAGTTTTTACAGCACATAGTATAGGTACTCTACCTATAGGTGTTATACTGAAAAAAATTTTCAACATAAAATTGATTTATGATGCACATGAATACGAAACTGAAAGAACAGGTCTAAATGGTGTTAGAAAAAAAATGGCTATAAAATTTGAAAGATTGCTTATCAAATATATTGATAGTATAGTTGTAGTTAATCACACAATAGCAAAGGAATATATAAAAAAGTACAATTTGACAGATAATATATATGTAGTTTACAATTGTCCATCTTCAAACCAAAATGCGAATCAAAGTTCATCAAGTATACTAAAACAACTTCATGAAATACCCGCTAATTATGAATTATTTTTATATCAAGGGGCATTATGTCAGGGTAGAGGAATAGAAATCCTTTTAAAAGTATTTAGTCAACAACAATTTGAAAATAAAGTATTGATGTTTATGGGATATGGTCACTACAAAGATAAAATCTTAGATTATGCCCGCAGGTTTGAAAACATATATTATCAACAAGCTGTTGCGATGGAGCAGATTGCCGAATATACATCCTCGGCAGATGTCGGTCTATCTTTGATAGAAAATGTGAGTTTGAGTTATTACTACTGTCTGCCAAATAAACTTTTTGAATATATCCTTAATGGTTTACCTGTTTTAGCATCAAATTTTCCCGAGATGCAAGCAGTAATAAAGGAATATAACGTGGGTAGATGTATTAGTCCAAATGATGAAAAAGCTCTAATAAATATACTCAATAATTTTGATTGGCATTCTATCCCAATAACACCAAGTAAGATAGATGATATATCTTCAGTTTTTTCTTGGGAAAAACAAGAAGACAAACTGCTACTTGCATATGATTTTATACCTAGAAAACAAAAAACTCTTGCTAGGGAAAAATCTTTATAGAAAATTATCTCCCGAAAGGGTAGGTTATAAATGCTATAAAAGGTCGCAATAATAGACTATGATATAGCTGAAGAAAATATTTTATGTCAAAGAAAATAAAAATTGTCCACCTTACATCTGTACATCCAAGAAATGATGTACGTATATTTCATAAAGAATGTAAATCGCTTACTAAAAAATGCTACGATATTTCATTAATTGTTGCCGACAATTTAGGTGATGAAAAAAAAAATAGTGTTACAATTTTTGACGTAGGAAAAAGCAAAGGAAGAATTAATAGAATCAGATTAACATTAAAACAAATATTTAAAAAAGCTATGGATATTGATGGAGATTTCTATCATTTCCATGATCCAGAATTAATACCAATAGGTTTACAATTAAAACGAAAAGGAAAAAAAGTAGTCTACGACGTACATGAAGATGTACCTCGTCAGGTATTAGGAAAACCTTATCTGAATAATCTAATTAAGCCTCTAATTGCTAATTTGTTTGAGTATTATGAAAACTATGCCGCAAACAAATTTGACGGTATCGTTACCGCAACCCCTTTTATCAGAGATCGGTTTTTGAAATTGAACGAATTTACAATTGATGTAAATAACTACCCAATCTTGGGCGAGCTGGAAAGTAACGATAATTGGGATAGAAAAAAATCTTGTGTTTGCTACATAGGTGGAATCTCTAAAGTTAGAGGTATTAAAGAAATAGTGAAAGCTTTAAAGTTTACTAATCCAGAGATTCATATAAATTTAGCTGGGAAATTTATTTCTCAAAATTTAGAGGAAAAAGTTAAAAAATATGATACTTGGAAAAAAGTCAATGAATATGGTTTTGTCGGAAGAGAAAAAGTTAAAAATATTCTTTCTGAATCTATTGCAGGTCTAGTAACCTTATATCCTATAATTAATTACCTAGATGCTTTACCCGTTAAAATGTTTGAATATATGATTGCGGGCTTACCCGTTATTGCATCTGACATTCCCTTATGGAGAGAAATAGTGGAAGGAAATAATTGTGGAATCTGCGTAGATCCACATAATCCTAAAAGTATTGCTAAAGCCATTAATTATTTAAATAGCAATAGAATAATTGCTAAAGAAATGGGGGAAAATGGGCGCCGTGTAGTAATAGAAAAATATAATTGGCAAAATGAAGAAAAAAAATTACACCATTTTTACGAACAATTTTAAACTTGTACTCTACCGAATCTTAATGGCGCTAAAAAGTTTTATGTATGGTAAATTAAAAGTGTTTTATTCTTGAATACAATCTGGATAATTAATTTACATTCCGCTACTCCACATACAACATCTGGACATTATCGTCATTATTATCTTGCCTCTAAAATGATAGAAAAAGGATATAAAGTTGTATTGATAAAAGGATCTTATACACATCTATCGGAAGATATCACCCCTTCTAATGAAAAATATAATATTTATAGTGACGATGTAGAAGGAAGACTAAAAATTGTCTCGGTAAAAACGCCAAAATATGACGCGAATAGTTTTATAGGTAGAGTTTGGAATTTTTTTATTTTCTTTTGGCGAGTCTTATTTTTTAAAGTCAATACACTGCCAAAACCAAGCATAGTTATTGTTTCTTCAATGCCTCTATTTTGTGTTCTTAATGGAGTATACTTAAAATGGAAATATAAATTTCCATTTATCCTTGAAGTAAGAGATATATGGCCTCTTACTCCAATAATGATTGGAGGCATTTCAAAATATAATCCATTTATGTTATTATTAACATACTTAGAAAAACTGGGTTATAAAAAAGCAGACTTAATAGTATCTACTCTGCCATTATTAGGTAATCATATTAAAAATATACTACCTAGGCTAAAATATAAATTCGCATATATAACGAATGGTTTTTTACTTGAAAAAACGAATAAAAACTCATCTGATGATTTTAAAGATACAGCTCTACTTGAAAAAATTAAAGATAAATTCGTAATTGGATATACAGGTACTTTGGGAGAAGCTAATGGTATGCAATATCTAATCGAAGCAGCTGTCTTATTAAAAAATAGAGTAGACATTCATTTTGTTTTAGTAGGAGAAGGTTATAAAAAAGATAATTTGATAGCTCTATCCAATAAAAATAATTTAACGAATATAAGCTTTATCAATAAAGTTCCAAAAAAATATATAAAATGGTATTTAAATCAATTTGATGTGTGTTACATAGGATGGAATGATATACCATTATATCAATTTGGAATTTCTGCAAATAAGATTTACGATTATATGTGTTCTGCTAAACCTATTCTCATGTCTGGTAATATTGGTGCAGACCCTATTCAATTAGCAAAAAGTGGTAAAACTGTTCCTCCATCAAATCCAGACGCTATTGCTTCAGCAATCCATGAATTTTATGCAATGAACAAAAAAGATCTCCGAATTCTTGGAGATAACGGAAGAAAATATTTCCTAGAAAATTATACATACAATATTTTAGCAGACAAGTATGTTAGCGTTTTCAAATCTCTAGATGTCGAACCTATATTAACAGAAGAGATAAATAATTGAAATTTTCAAATTATTCTAATTTTAATCATTTTCCAAAATGGCCAAAATGATTCTCACGGGTTCATCCGGTTTTATAGGAAGAAATTATTTAACATTATCTAGTAATTCTCCTTTTACTAAAATTATTTCTTTACAAAAAACTCAAGTCAAAGATATCAATTTTGGCAACATAAATTCCATCATCCATCTTGCCGGTATTGCCCATCGAATGGGTCAACCTTCAGGTCAAATCTATTACGATGTAAACACCAAACTAACAGTAGATTTAGCAACTCAAGCTAAAGAGAGTGGCGTCAAACAATTTATATTTGTCAGTACGGTTAAGGTATTTGGAGATAAAAAAGGATTTGACATCCACTATGACATGGATAGTCCATGCAACCCAAATGATGATTACGGAAAAAGTAAATGGCAAGCAGAACAACAATTGCAAAATCTTCAAGATCATAATTTTCAAGTAGCTATTATTAGACCCTCTCTAGTCTATGGGGCAGGAGTAAAAGGCAATTTGGAAAAACTTATGAATTTAATTCGAAAAGGCTACAGACTCCCATTTGGCGATATTCGGAATAAAAGAAGCATGGTCTATGTTGGCAACCTTATCGCCATGATAGACAGCATAATTGAAAGTCAAGCTTCTGGTGTTTTTATAGCAGGGGATACAGAGCCAATTTCTACTTCACAACTTATTCAAAATATCCAATTTGCGTTTGGACAAAAAAATCGTCTATTTAGCCTCCCCAAGCCAATAAGGCTAGTTATTAAAAAAATAAAACCTGAACTATATAAAAGATTGTTCTGCTCACTGGTGGTAGATAATACGCAAACCAATCAAATTTTAAATTTTATCCCTCCATATAAAAGTGAACAAGGTATAGCTAAAATGGTAAAACACTTCCTAGAAAACAATTAACATGTACTCCATAATAAAACGCCTATCCGATTTCTTCTCTTCAGCAATAGCAACCCTCATCTTATCCCCACTACTAATCCCTATCCTAATAGGACTTAAACTCACAGGCGAAGGATACATCTTTTACAAGCAAAAAAGAATAGGGTTGAAGAATACCTACTTCAATATCTTGAAGTTTGCAACCATGCTTAAAGATAGTCCAAACATCGGGACTGGTTCCATTACACTAAGAGATGACCCAAGAATTACGCCTATGGGCGGTTTCCTTAGAAAAACAAAAATCAATGAACTTCCTCAAATATTTAATGTCTTAAAAGGGGAAATGAGTGTGGTTGGTCCAAGACCATTGGTTGACCGTACTTTTAATGCTTATCCTAAATCTGTTCAAGAGGTAGTATACAACTCAAAACCTGGAATAACTGGTATCGGCTCCATTGTTTTCCGAGACGAAGAAAAAGAAATATCCGATTCTAATTTACCTCCACATGAACACTACGCCAAATATATCGCCCCCTACAAAGGCGCTTTAGAAATATGGTATCAAAAAAATAAATCATTCTACACAGACTTTATGCTCATCTTTTTAACTGCATGGGTCATATTGTTTCCTGAAAGCCAACTTACCTATAAAGTGTTTCCTGACTTACCAGTAAGGGAAAAAATATCAGCCCAAACCGTTTAAACTATCACACCATGCACACAAACTTCAACCTCCCCCAATTCATAAAAGACCACATCACCTACCGTCCTGAAAGTCTTTTCCTTCCAGACATCAAACAACATGAAGCAACACTTCATGAAAAAATAGGAGGGAAGAGGGTACTTGTTATTGGTGGAGCAGGTACGATTGGCTCCTCCTACATTAGAGCTATACTAAACTTCAAACCTGGAGCCTTGTATGTGGTGGATACCAACGAGAATGGCCTTACAGAACTGACCAGAGACCTGAGAAGCCGCCAAGGACAATACATACCTGAAACATACCTGCCTTATCCCATTAACTTCGGATCTGAAGTGTTTTACAAACTAATGGATAGGGAAGGACCTTTCGATATCATAGCCAACTTCGCTGCACACAAACATGTAAGAAGCGAAAAGGATCATTATTCTATAGAAGCGATGATCGAAAATAACGTTTTCAAAGCTGCTGACTTTTTAGACTATTTATCAAAAGGAAACCAGCCTGAGCACTTCTTTTGTGTTTCTACTGACAAAGCTGCTAACCCAGTAAATGTAATGGGTGCCAGCAAGAAATTGATGGAAGAAGTGATCATGGCATATAGTGAACAAATACCCATTACTACTGCGAGATTTGCTAATGTGGCTTTTTCCAATGGTAGTTTATTGGATGGGTATTTCCAGCGTTTAATGAAAAATCAACCACTATCATGCCCATCTGATGTAAGAAGATTCTTTGTATCTCCGGAGGAAAGCGGACAGATTTGTATGCTTGCTTGCATGCTAGGGAATAGTAGCGATATCTTTTTTCCAAAGCTGGAAGAAGATCAGATGGTCAACTTTAAAGACATCACGGAAAAGTTCATGTCAGAACTTGGATACAAGATTGAGTACTCTAAAACTGAAGATGATGCGAGAGCATTTGCCGAAGATAGGGACACTAGAGGAGTCAGATATCCAGTACTTTTCTTTCCTACGAATACATCTGGAGAGAAGCTTTATGAAGAATTCTTCACTGGTAATGACAAATTAGACAAAGATACCTATCAAAGTCTAGGCGTTATAAAAAATGCAGTAAAAAAACCAATAGAGATAATTCAAGAAACAATCGATTCTCTCAAATCAATTCTAAATCAAGAGAATTATAATAAAGCTGATATAGTCTCCGCTCTCTCCACGCACCTCCCAGATTTCCAACACATTGAAACAGGCAAATCCCTTGATCAAAAAATGTAAAATTCTACTATTTTACTAATCAAAATTAAATCGATAAAGCTATGTACAAAGGCCTATTTACCTTATGCCTCTCAGTCCTTGTTGGAACATTCATCTCTGCGCAAATTTCTGAATTTACGAGATTAGCATTTGCGCAAGACACTAGTCAACATACCCCCATTATAGACTTCAATCCTTATGCTAATGAAAAGTATAAAGGTACCATAATTCAAGAACTACAACTCCAATCCAACTTTGCGCAGAACAACTGGCTAGGAAGAAAAATATTCAATGAAAATTTAATTCATATCAAAAATGAAGATTACAATCTGATTTTAAATCCATTGATGAACTTCACTGTAGGGAATGACAACAATTTAGAAAATCTTACTTCTGTGAATAGGAGGGGAGTACAAGTGCTCGGTAATATAACTGACAAATTTTCCTTTTATACGGACTTCTTAGAAACACAGGCAATTTTCCCTAAATATATCACAGATCAGATCAGTACATCTGGTATAGGTTCAGGAGGCGTTGTCCCAGGCCAGGGAATAGCCAAAAATTTTGGAGACAACGGGGGTAAAGATTTTGGAATCGCACAAGGATTCCTAGATTATACACCGAATAAATATTTTGGATTTCAAGCTGGGCATGGTAAGAACTTTATTGGCGATGGATATCGATCCTTATTACTCTCAAATAATTCATTCAACAACAACTACCTCCGACTTACCGTAAATGTATGGAAACTAAAATACGTCGTTCTCTACAATCAAATGAAAGACATCGCAAACAAATATGCCGATGGGACCTTCCAAAACAAATACGTAACTGCACATTATCTTTCCTACCAAGTAAATAGAAAATTATCACTCGGCTTCTTCGAATCGGTAACCTATGCCGATGCCGACAGAAGTAGGGGGTACGACCTAAGCTACCTTAATCCCATTATCTTCTATAGGCCAATAGAGTTCGCGCTAGGCTCTTCTGGAGGTAATGTGATCCTTGGTCTCAATATTAAATATGAATTCACCAATAACATCCATGCCTATGGTCAATTAGCCTTAGATGAGCTAAACGTCCAGAAAATTTCAGAAGGAGATGACTGGTGGGCCAACAAGTTTGCTTGGCAGATTGGGTTCAAGTCGTTCGACACCTTTACACCAGGCTTATATATTCAATCTGAGATAAACTTTGTACGACCCTTTATCTACTCGCATACTAACGCCCAACAAAGCTACACCCACTACAATCAATCCTTGACCCATCCCTTAGGAGCTAATTTCTTCGAAAGTGTTACTCGCATCCAGTACCGAAACAAGCGATACTTTGCTGCTGTGGAGATTTTAATCGCAAGGCAAGGTCTTAATCCAGAGGATCAAAATCTTGGTTCTGACATCTTTATTTCAAACCAATCTAGGTTTCAAGAATTTAACAATACTTTCCTTCAAGGAAACTTAGCCAGCACTACTTACATCGATGCCAAAATAGGCTACATCATCAATCCAAACTACAACCTCAACCTTCAATTAGGGATCACTAATCGAGACTATCAAGTCGACAACAGATTAGACTTGGACATCAACACCACCCACATCTATTTCTCGCTTACCACCGATCTTTTCCAATACTATTACGACTTTTAATTGACCAAATGGACCGAATCTGGGCTGAGCGAATAATCAAAATAGGGGGTTAGCCGCGCCCATTCTTCCTTCGTAAATCGCCTACATCCATAGACATCTTCGTCTTTAGTAAAAGGGCCATGCTTGTCTCGATAGTTTAGAATCACCTTAACTTGATTCCAATTTAGATAGGGATGTCTGGCTAAGGAATCTTCTATAATTGTGTTTATTTTAATCTTCTCTTTTGGCTCTGATAGTTTTAAAAAAGGCTCAATTTTTTGGTAAATGCTGTCCACTATTCCATAAGTCTCCTTGATCTGTTCGATCTCATAAAATCCACCCAGCATATCTCGATACTTCACAATTCTCCCCGCATAAGAAGGCCCAATTCCTTTGATTCTTTGCCACTCTTCTACAGTCGCAGAATTGATATCTATTGATTTTAGCGCTATCACTTCAGGTTTAGTTTTTCTCTCAAACGGCAACCTCTTTGTACTTTCTACTTGCCTGTCTTTCTGATACTTACCCGCTAATTGAGATTTCTCATTCGAACTCTCAATCTTTATATAAGGTAGTAATTTTTGAAATTGTTGCTTATCCAATCCATAAATTTTCCCTACGTCTTCTGCCTTCCTAAAGCCGCCTTTACTGCGAAATTTCATCAGCGTTTTGATGACCCGATCTGACAGTCCTAGCTTTTTCAAATCAGCTTCTGAAGCTATATTTGGATCAAATTCAAATAGGGGAGTAGAAGGTAAAGATGTATTTTTCTTAGTGTGCGTATTGGCAAACTTTTTCTTGGATTTTGACTTAGATAATTCCGATTTCTCTTGATCAAAATAAATCACATTTTTAACTCGTACTATGTCTAAACTATCAATAGAGTACACTCTTTCGAAGTCATCTAGATTTTTAAATTTTGCACCAGTAGCTCGATACTTCATGAAGGTTTTTATCTTCCAATCCACAAAACCCAGTTGACTCATTTCTTCCTTAGTAACAGTATTTGGGTTAAACGGGAAAAGTTTTTGTTGTTTTGCCGCAGGGCGTTCTGTGCTCCCATAGGCATCTTCTATTTCAGCGAGCTTGTCCGTATAATCATACTCTTCAAACTTTACCTGCTTATCATAATACTTATATCCGTTCACTAAAATTATCAGCGCAATTAGAACATAAACCCCATTTCTCTCGGCTCTTGTATAAGCCAGAAAATCATCTCGAATATCTCTCCAGTTTCGCCTTGGTTTGCTCATCAACTAAAGATAATTTATTTTTTGGAAATTAGATCAAATTTGCATCCTCCTATTTCACAGGTACTGATTGGACTTTCTACATGTTTTCAAACATATAGCAACCAGCTACGCTAAAAATGGGCCCAGAACGGTCAAATAGAGCAGTTGTTGATTAATTTTTCACGAACACCGGTCGTTTTTTGGCAGCTATCTTAAAATCCATTGTTTTAGCACTTCATTTTTCCAGAACACAACACGTAATGTTTACACATATGATAAATTGCTATTTATATTTTAATACATGTGTAGTTGCCTCCATTGTATATTGGCATGCAGAATAAAATTTGGCGCTTGCTGGCGTGTCTAGGCCTTCAAGCACTGTTCTTGTTGTCTTTATATAAATTGCTCATTGTCAGTACTCCTGCGATATAAAACATATTGTTTATATGTAAGTCTTGGTTCTGACCTCTATTACGGTTTTTATTTAATTTTTATTTATAAACCCTACTTATTCAATCTTTTGGGATATAATCAATATGTTTATGATATCAATCCGTGGGTTATAAGCAAATAGAGGACATTTAGACTATTAAATTAAAAATCAATAAAAAGTCCTCGCTTTAAGACTATTTATATTTTTTATTATTTTAATACTTTAGGAGTCCAAGAATATGCTCGTAATAGCTTGATCTTCAGTTATATATAAAGGTAATATTAACTTATGCGACAACATAGATAGGGCCAAATAACAACATAGACAGGGATTTTAGACAACATGAAAAGGGATATGCGACAACACAATCAGGAAGGTTGCGACAACACAAACAGGCAAAAGATAATATGAGTATAAAGACAACAAGGACAGGGATTTAATTGATATCTAGGCACTTGAAAGCCCTTTGTTTAAAGGCTTATTGGCCATCTTCTGGTCTTGTATCCCGTGCTGCTGCCGTTTTACGACAACATGCTCAGGGAATCATACCTCTGCTGACAACATGTATAGGGTCAGACAGCCAATTGACAACATGCTCAGGGCCTAATATTGCAAAAGACAACTTTAACAGGGTACAAAAAACAGATTATGAATGGTTTTAATATATGACAACAATAACAGGGCAGCAAACTCTCTTGGATTTTTGGACAACATGTATATCTTGCGCGTTGTCACTAATAAACTAAGTTTTAGGACTACATGACAAAACAACTCACCACACGATCGAGTAATAAAATTGCTAGAATTGAAAATAGATTTATTTTCAATGCGCAGTATAAACTCACCGCAAGAGAACAGAAAGTAATCCTTTATCTGATTTCTAATATTGACCCTAAAAGTCAGAAGCGATTTCACGAACAAATCATCTCTGTAAAAAAACTAGAATCAGTTTTAAAAGCAGATGGAAAAAAATGGGGCGGACTTTATGAAGAGATGCAGCGGTTCACGGATGTGATACTTGATAAAAAAATTCGCTTTCCTACAGATTTAAAAATAGACGGCAAGGCTTTTCCTGGTAAGATAAATTGGTTTCAATCAGTGATGCCAGTTAGAAACGAGCATCAAGAAGTTTCTCTTCGTTTCTTATTCGCCGAGGATCTCAAACCATTTTTGCTCCAGTTAAATGAGTATGCTCAAATCAACAGACTAGAAACCACTCAGATGAAAAGTGGTCATGCTATACGTATGTTTCAAATCTTCAAAGCGCAGCGAGATAGAATGAAGCGACATGAAAAGGTTAGTCAACTCAGATATGGAGTAGAGGAACTTAAAGCAATCCTTGGAATTGCTGGCAAGTACCCTAGATTCAATAGTTTTAGAGAGCGTGTTTTGGATACCATTCAAAAAGAAATCGATAAATATACAAGTATAGACTTGATTAACTTGATCTATACCCGCACAGGCAAGCGAGTTACCGAACTTACTTTTGTTTTTACCGAAAAAGATAGAGATCAACAATTTCTTAGTAATGACACTAGTCAGGCACCAACGGAAGAAGGCTTAGTGCACACCTTCACCAGATCCCAACTTAGGGCTTACAAACTATTGGTAAAACGAAACGTTATTCCTGCGATCGCTTGCAATCAAATCGTTCCTTCCATTACCAAGGGGAGTAGTGAATTTGTAGGTTTTGAAGATCTCTATGTTATATGTGCTTGGGGGATATTCCAATCTAAGTCTAGACTATTTCAAAAGAATGACAAACCTACCTCTCAAGATATTAGAAAAAGAGCAGGTACTTTTGTGAACTGGTTTTTCGAACATAAGATTTTTCAGCAAGGGGACCATTTTGCTACCATTCAGCAACAGCTCGCGGCTCGCAAAAAACAAATGATGAAAAATGAACCAGAAGATTGGGAAACTAGACTAGAAAGTAGAGGGATCCCCGCAGCTGAATTCAACTTAAAAACAACATAAACAGGGATCCTTTTCTTCTGAAGGTATAGAAGTATGAGTTCTCGATCGAAAATCCCCTTATGTATGATATTCAATACAAGACGTGTGGTTTATACCTTTGCAGCGGCAAGGATACGATAAAAATC
>Ga0209187_1001631_pt1 | contig 24815 bp, 6 predicted proteins | sample BantaG_FD_187430 | JGI IMG/M metagenome (GOLD analysis project Ga0209187, IMG submission 187430) | Marine algal microbial communities from Bantry Bay, Ireland - BantryBay_4 metaG (SPAdes) (version 2) | ecosystem: Host-associated > Algae > Red algae > Unclassified | place: Bantry Bay, Ireland...
ATGTTATTAATGTTAGCTCACGCTACACCAAAGCAGAAGCTTACAATGCGAACCTTGATTTGATGAATGTTCAGTTCCGATTTGATGAATTAGAATCAGCAAGTACTGCTGTTTTCAAGTTGAATCAAAACCAGCCAAATCCATTTAAGCAAAGCACCGTAATTGGATTCTCATTGCCAACTGCTAGTGCTGCGACACTTACTTTCTACGATGTTTCTGGAAAGCAATTGAAGCAAATCAACGGTGATTTTATTAAAGGTTACAACGAAGTAAGCTTAAGCAGAAATGAACTACAAACAAGCGGATTGGTTTACTACGAGTTAGTAACACCAACCCATACTGCAACGAAAAGAATGTTGTTGACAAACAACTAATCATAAGAACTAAGAATGCTTTGAAAGCCGGTTTGCAGTAAGTGCAAGCCGGCTTTTTTGTGCCCCTTAAAGATCGGTAAGCACTTCGCCGGAACGGCCAGTGATGGCCGAGCTGAGACGCTAAAATAGAGCGCTCAATTAATGCGTCTCAGCTCGGCAATCCCTCCGGTTTGATAAACCAAAGGAAGCACCCGTCTGGCAGCCGGACAGATTTACCGATCTTTAACACACATAAAAACTTACAAAATACATATATCACTGATTTACATTGAAAATAACCCGTTCAAAAATAAGTCTGCCATTAATACAAGATAAACTTGCTTTGCTCCCATAAAATTTAGTTATCTTCGTAATACACCAATCACAAACAGTGACGTTTTCTTAAATACCTCCATACAAACCATCACACTGTTTTCCGTTGTCCCGAAAAATATAAAACAACCGTATTCAAAGCATACGTTGTAAAAAAAATAATACTGATAGCCTAAGATATAGGATGGACAGAGGGTTGAATGACCAGTTGTCAATACCTTATCTGAAGGCTTCAGTGTTATTTTGAAAAACCTCATGAAGTCATAATTGTTCAGCAGAGCGGTTATGGCTACTGTCTGTTTCCTCAAAGAACTATTTTTTCAATTTAGTAAAATAGAATTCTATGAAATTTGTGAACTTTAACACGAACTTTCCCCTTACCAAAAACAACTTAAATTTCAGAACTTCCATACTATCGCTCTTACTCCTTTTTGTTTTCGCGCAAGCGAATGCACAAATAACAATCACTTGCCCTCCAATGGCTAATATTGAATGCGATGAAAGTATAGATCCTTCAGCACTTGGTTTTGCTACAGCTGATGATGGAGGTGCAAACTGCAATTTGTCGGTTGCTTTTTCAGATGAAAGCACTCAGCAAGCAGCTTTTTGTGGGCAGTATCAATTCTTTATTACCAGAACTTGGACGGCTACAAATGATTGTGATAGTCCGGTGTCCTGCCAGCAGTTGATTTACTTAACGGATACCACTGCTCCTGGAATCATTTGTCCGGATGACGTTACTATGGAATGTGATGAAGATCCAGACCCAACGGCTAATCCATCCCTGGGCGTGGCTACTACTTCAGGTGATAATTGTGCCACCAACGATGATATTGCTATATTTTTTATGGATGCCACCGATCAGCTATTTAATGGTTGTGATGCATTTAACTTTACAATTACAAGAACCTGGGTCGCTCAGGATGTTTGCGGGAACAGTAGCACTTGCGTGCAAATGATAACCGTAGAGGATTCAACACCTCCTGTGATTAATTGCCCAGCCAATATTAATGTTTCCTGTAATGAAAATACAGATCCGGCAGCGCTGGGTGTAGCCACCACAACTGATAATTGTGATCCATTCGTACAACCAACGTTCTCGGATGTAGTTTCTGGTTCAACAGCTGGCTGTAACCAAAGTAGTACCATTACCCGAACCTGGCTTGGTACAGACGATTGCGGTAATGCCAGCACTTGCGTGCAAACTATTAATCTTAACGATACCAGCGCACCCACGCTGATTTGTCCACCAAATAGCGTGGCGCAATTGACTTGTTTTGATGGCTTACCGCCAGCGGCAACAACTGCAGCGGAACTGATAGCAATGGGAGGAATCGTAAGCGATAATTGTTCTGCAAATGAGGATTTAATCGTTTTGGCAACCGTCTCTACCAATAACGGAAACTTCTGTCCGGGCAATGGTTACACCGTTATACGAACTTACACGGTTATAGACGAATGTGGCAATGGAGTAAGCTGCGATCAAACTTTCGTATATGCAGATAGCAATACCGGACCAGTCATTACTTTTGTGGCACCCAACTGTTTCAAGTATTGTGAAAGCATGATAGACCCACAACCAACAGATATAGAATATACCACAGACTGTAATTTGGGGGCAACCGTAACCATTAGCGATCCGGTTGTAACAGGTATTCCAAACTGCCCTAATGCATCTTATTTCTACACCTATACAGTGACGGATGATTGTGGTCGAAGTGCATCTGTTCAACGAACCTTGTTTATTGGAAATGATGGACCAACAGTTACCTGCCCGTCGTTTAACTTGATTTTGGATTGTGGTGACCCCAATAATGATGACTATATCTCCACGCATCTGGGTTTGGCAACAGCCAACAGTTCTTGTGCGATGGATGTAAATCTCAGTAACAATTATTCGCCGCTGGCAAACTTATTTTGTGCGACACCAAATGTAGTGACCATATCAGCAGTAGATGCCTGTGGTCGTTCAGCAACTTGCGAAACTACGATCACCATTTTGGATGATACGGCTCCGGTAATTACCAATGTGCCACCATCTATTTGTGATGAAACAGAATGTAATGATGACAGTGATTATTGGTTTAACCACTGGATCGAATATATGGAAAATGGATTGATAGCTGAAGACCAATGTGGAGATGTAACCTGGACCACGATACCAGCTATTCCGGTTCTAAACGAAATTTGTGATGCCAACGGATCGGCTACGACAGTCATTGTTTTTGTAGCAACAGATGATTGTGGCAACAGTTCGACAGTGAGTGAAGATTTTGTGCTAAACAACGATGCTCCTGCTTCTTTCAACAATGTACCGGCAGATCAAACAATCAGCTGTGAGGCGACTCCTGTTTTTGGGCCAGCGCCAACAGTGGCAGATGGCTGTCAGACAACGGTTACATTTGCAGATACAACTAATGACAGTGATCCTTGTGCTATTGCTGTCACCAGAACCTGGACGGCAACGGATGCTTGTGGTGGTTTGACAACAACTGCTGCTCAGACGATTACAATAGTAGATGATACGGCTCCGGTTATTTCCGGAGGTTCAGATTTGACGGTAGAATGCGATGGTGCTGGCAATAATAGTGCTTTAGAAAATTGGATCGTTCAGAACGCTGGTGCAACTGCCACTGATCTCTGTAATGGTCAAAACTGGAGCAATGATTACAACGCTGCTAATTGGGTAAATACACCAGATTGTGCAGACGGAGTAGTGGCTTACATTGATGTAACTTTCACGGCTACTGATAATTGTGCTAACGCCAGTTCGGTTACTTACCGATTTAATGTGGTGGATACAACGGCTCCTGGTTTTACATTTGTACCAGCAGGAAATACCGTAGAATGTGTGGAAAATGCTGTTTTTGGAACGGCTACTGCCAATGATATTTGTGGCTCCGCAAACATTACATCTTCAGATGCTACATCAGGAACCGGTTGCTCAGGTAGTGTCACCAGAACATGGACAGCAACAGATGCCTGCGGCAATGCAACGACTGCATCTGCTACCATAACATACAGCGATACAGAATCACCTGTAGCTGCTAATATTCCTGCTGATGAAACGATTACTTGTGAAGAAACGCCCGTGTTTGGAGCAGATCCAACCTGGACGGATAACTGTGACGATGACCTGACGATAACCAGCTCAGATGCAACGACACCTGGTGCCTGCGATGGTACATTTGTTATAACCAGAACCTGGACGGCAGAAGACGATTGTGGCAACACAGCCACTGCAGCTCAAAGTATTTCGATAGAAGATAACACGCCTCCTGTATTCACATTTGTGTCGGGGAATGGTGCGGTAGATTGTATTGACTTTGTTATGTTTCAGGATGCAACGGCAGTTGATAATTGTGGAACTACAACGATAACATCTTCAGATAATACAACTGGAGACGATTGCATTGGATCTGTCACCCGTACCTGGGTAGCAAGTGATGCTTGTGGCAACACAGTCTCAGCTGCTGCTACCATAACTTACAATGATGATGTGTCTCCGATCTTTACGTTTGTTCCGGTCAACGCATTTGTAGCATGTGCGGACGATGCCGTTTTTGCGGAAGCAGTAGCAGCGGACTTATGCGGAGTAGTTACCTTGACGTCCACTGATGTAACGACTGGTGATAACTGCGTAGGATCTGTCACCAGAACCTGGACAGCAACGGATGAATGTGGTAATGCAACAACAGCAGCAACCACCATTGAGTATGCAGATTTCCAGCCACCAGTGGTCAGTGAGGTGCCGCCAAGTGTTACCATAACTTGTAATGAAGTGGTAGACTTTGGTCCCGCGCCAACCTTTACCGATAACTGTAGTACAGTAACCGTTACTTTTGTAGATACAGAAACACCGGGTGATTGTAGTACCGGAGGTTTTGTTTTCACGATGGAAAGAGTCTGGACTGGGGTCGATGCCTGTGGGTTTTCTGCCACAGCGAATCAAACGATTACGGTAATCGATAATGAAGGTCCGGTGTTTACTTACGTACCTCCTGTGGTTGATCTGGATTGTGATGATGATCTGACACCAGAAGCACCTCAGGCAAGTGATGCTTGTGGAACGGTTACAGTTGAGATGACTAATGAGCAGGTTGATGGAGAATTGTGTGATAATGGTTATGCGCATCATTATACCTGGACAGCTACTGACGTTTGTGGAAACACCGCAACAGTGATTACCACGGTTTGGGTTGACCCGGATAATGATGCACCCGTATTTACTTTTGTACCAGCAGGTGATTTTGGTGATTGTGATAATTTCCCACCTGCTTTTGGAGAACCAGTAGTAGAAGATCTTTGTGGATCAGTAACCGTGACCTTTATAGATGAAGCGATTGGCAATCCGAATGGATGTGATGATGGTGAAAATTTTGATTACCGAAGAGTTTGGACGGCTACTGATGCTTGTGGAAATACAGCTACCGCAAAACAAACTTTCTGGATATTAGTAGAGGCGCCACCAACTGGCAGTGCCGAATTAATGGGAGTTATCCGTACAGAAATAAATGATGCCATTGAATCAGTAGAGGTAACTTTAAATGGATCGGCTGTTGGAATTACGGATGTTTATGCAACGGCTGATGATGGGATGTATGCTTTTAGTGGCTTGCCAATAGACAATAATTATAGTTTGACACCAAGCTTAAATGAGACGCCATTGAATGGAGTGAGTTCCTTTGATTTGATTTTGATTGCGAAACATCTGGTAGGCATTCAGTCACTGGATTCGCCTTATAAGATGATTGCAGCGGATGTCAATAAATCCGGTTCTGTCACGACCATGGATTTGGTAGAACTGCGTAAGTTGATTCTGTATGTTGATACTGAATTTCAGAATAATAATAGCTGGCGATTTGTAGAAGCGAATTATGTGTTCCCTGATTTGGCCAATCCATTTGCGTCTGCCTTCCCTGAGTTGGTGTCTATCAATGGTTTGATGGGTGATGAGCAACACGATTTTGTAGGAGTGAAAGTAGGAGATGTGAACAACTCTGCTGTTGCAAATAATTTGATGGGAGGTGGTGATGGTCGTGACTTCGATGAGGCCCTCGTATTTGACATCAAAGACCAACTGTTGGAAGCTGGTGAAACTTACGAAGTATCTTTCCGCTCAGTGGAGTTTTTAGAAGTGATGGGTTATCAGTACACTTTAAATTTTGATCAGACAGCACTTGCTTTTGAATCGATCGTACCGGGTGCATTGCAGGATCTATCAGATCAGAACTTTGGATTCAGTCTGTTAGATCAGGGCGTGTTGACGACTTCATGGACTGCTCAGCAGGCCGTGAGTATGATAGATGGCGCTGATTTGTTTACAGTTCGCTTTACAGCAAAAACAGCTGGTCGATTGAGCGACTTGATTTCGGTAAGTTCTGCCTACACTAAAGCAGAAGCATATGTGCGAAAGGGTGGGGGAGAAGTTGGATTAAATGATGTTACACTGCGTTTTGAATCAGAAGACGTGATCAATACTCGTTTTGAATTATATCAAAATCAACCAAATCCATTCCACGATAAAACAACGATTGGGTTTAATCTGAAAGAAGCAAGCACTGCTGTGTTGTATATTTATGATGTGAATGGTTCAACGGTTCAGGAAATAGCTGGCAGCTATGAAGCAGGATATAATGAAGTGATTGTCAATTTGGATAAAGAAGGAAAGTCTGGAGTGTACTATTACCGTTTGGTTACGCCGACGAGACACCGTACTATGAAGATGATTTTGATTCGGATGTAGGTGGGAGACCGAAGACGGAAGACCGAAGACCGAAATTTCCCGCTACCGCGTTCCAAAGATCGGTAAAGCCTGTCCCGAGAATCGGGGCACTTTTCGCGAAGCAAAGGGATTGCTGACTCGTAGACCGAAGCCTTGGTGTAGGTAAAGCTGTGAAGTATAAATAGCTTTTTTAAATGTAAAACCGCAAAATGTAAAAGTAGCCCACTAACGTAGGTTTTACGTTAGTGGGAAACTTTTATATTTTACATTTTGCGGTTTTACATTTTACATTTAAACCCTTTTCTCAGTTTCTACTCAAAAAATAAATTTAAAATCCCCCCTAGCGATAAGGGTTTTCGACACCGCTAGTTTTGGAATCCTTATAGATAAGTCGATGGAGTCGGTCCGCTTGCGGGCTGACTTTTTTTGATTGGCAAAACAGCTACGGCTTTACTCAAGCGACTATCCACCCGCTGTGATTAGGTCTTCCGAAAAACAAAAGAAAGCAGAAGCTAGTTTGGATCTCCGATCCAGATACGGCTTCACACTAAGCGACTGTCCATCAAATGTGGTCAGTAGCTTTTTCTTGTTAAGCAAACATTACAAAAATCAATATTTTCATCTAATCCAAAAAGTCTGTATATTTAGTATACCACCACTTAACTACGAAACCTATCCCGGTTTCAAATGCGCCAAAATCAGCTGCGCAAGCTAACACATCAATCACAGAAAAGACCGTTTTCCCCCTTTATTTACGAGTTTACTTGCTTAAATGTACTGGTCAAAGCTTATGCTTTTACACCACCAGCACGTCAATGCTATGCACATTTTGCAATAGCTCACCTATGCCAATAAAACTATTCGTAACAAAAAAAATTGAACATATGAAGTACTTAGACCTACCCAAAAAATGGTATTTTTTAGTCTTCTTGAACCGAAAAAACAAACGCAACTATGAACACATCAACCACAATTTTAAAAAGAATTCCAGATTTAGCGCTAAGCATCTTTCTTTTCTTGTTGGCGGCCAACGTCGGTGCCACTGGAAAAGCAAACGTATCAGATGATGGCCCGGCGATCAACCCTCAATTATTAGTTACTGCTGGTATCTGCTCAGATTCCACTAAAAGTAAGGTAGATGTAATTGACAGAGAGCCTCCCGTATTTACCATCATTCCCAGAAATGGAATAGCTACATCATTTGATGAAGTGGCTTTTAATATGGTTATGGCCGTTGATAATTCAAGTGCTGTTGACATTATGCATGCTGATGTAGTAGACGGACATCTTAATTCTGGAATAGTTACCCGCACCTGGACAGCAACTGATCAATCCGGTAACAGCTCAACCGTATCAGCAACAGTGCGTTACTATGGTACTGGCCTGGCGGAGTCAGAAATGAATCAGATGGAATTGTCGCAACCAGAAAAAGCAAAGCAGACAGGCGAATTTGCTTTATACCAAAACTTCCCCAATCCATTTGCTAAGAATACCGTCATTCCCTTCTATCTGCCTAAGGCTGATACGGTGACCTTAAAGGTCTATGGTGCTTCCGGTCGAGTACTCCATACCAGCACCGGTAACTTTGGACAGGGAGATAATAAGTTGAACTTAAATGGCTCAGATTTGAAAATTGAAGGAATTCTATACTACGAGCTCATCACCTCTAAACTTAAACGCAGCCGAAAAATGTTATTTAAATCTAATAAGTAAGGAATTTAAAATGAAGACCTTAGGTGCTGTTTTCCTTGATTGGGGGAACAGCACCTTTTTTTTGTCTCAAAAATAACACTGTAGTTACGTTAGATAAATGTGTTAATTTTCTTTGTGAATCAATATATGTATTGTATTTTTGATTATTCGCTATAAAACTCATTCTTGTTTTAGAACCTTAAGCTATATACAATTTATACTCCTGTTTAAATATTAGCACTCTTTGTTTTAGCAAATAAAGAGATAGGTATTCCGCTATTTTTGTCCCAAAAATGTGCTTTAGTCTGCTTGTTGTTCAAGTTAGACAATTTTGATTATTTATCAAAGACACATTTAAAAACTAAATGAAAATAAAGAACCATTCTATTTGGAGCATTCCCCTTGCTTCATTTATAGTCACCTCGCAACCACTGCGCAGGGACTGTATTTGTCATTTATTTCAATTCGTTTTTTCATGCTATGCTTCAGGCTTTAAAAGGTGCGCTGGAAGCACACTTTATTATACCAACTTATTTTTTTATAAAAAATTAAAACATGGAAAACAGAAAACCCCACTTTCAAAAATCTTTCATTATTGAAAATGAACAGAAAAGTTGGCAATCCTTTTATGACAAGGCTAATAAACCAAAAAAGTCATTGTTGAAAATGATTGCAAACCTTACTGTTTTATTGATTCTTGCTGCGGCTCCTTTATATGCACAACAAACAGCAGGAGATAAATTTTTGAAGGAATCAGCTCAGGAATTAAAACTGACTAGCTCCGACATGTCGGCATTTAGACTGACAAGTGACCACGTCAGTAGTACATCTCGTATTCATCATTTGTATTATCGACAACAATACAATGGGATTGATGTATTTGGAGCAAACGCTAGTGTTCACATTTTGCCTTCCGGCGAAAAAGCACTAGCACTGCACAACAATTTTGTACAAGACCTCGCTTCAAAAATTTCAGGCGCCTCAACGCCCACTCTTTCTGCGATAGAAGCAGTGGAAGCAGCTGCCGCAGAAATGAAATATACGATCAGAGCACCTTTGACTGTCCTCGAAAATATCGGTGGGAAAACCCAAAAAGTCATCTTAAGTGATGGCGGTATTTCTATGGAAAATATTTCCGCTGAACTGATGTATCAAACTACCCAGGACGGTCGCATTGTTTTGGCCTGGAACCTGGTCATTCACGAACTATCAATGGAAAACTGGTGGGACATGCGTGTAGACGCCACTACGGGACAAATACTAGCAAAAAATAATTGGGTAGATGAATGCAACTTAGGAGCAGATAGAAAATGTAATGCGACCTGTAGTGATCATAGTCATTCTTTATCTGATAACACAGCAGCTAATACTATTGAGGCGGATGCTGAAAATATGCTGTTAGTTGGAGGCTATCGCGTTTACCCAATGCCAACAGAAAGTCCTTACTACGGAACACGGTCATTGGTAAATGATCCGGATGATGCAACTGCTTCCCCTTTTGGTTGGCACGATACCAACGGAGCAGCAGGTGCCGAATTTACAATCACCAGAGGTAATAATGCACATGCCTTTGAGAATGGAGATAATGTAGGATTTAGTCCGGATGGTGGAGCTGGTTTAGTTTTTGACTTTCCGATAAATACAATCTACTCAGTTGGCAATCAATCAGAGTCTGCTATTCTTACCAACTTATTTTATTGGAACAACATTATGCACGATGTCGCTTATCAATATGGTTTTGATGAAGCTTCGGGTAACTTCCAGGAAAACAATTATGGAAACCCTGGAGCAGGCGGTGATTACGTAAATGCCTGGGGTCATACCGGCCTGCTTTGCAACGCATTTTTTGGTACTCCTGCTGATGGGGCGAACCCAACCATGCAAATGTATGTAGGTACTTGCGGACCTAACAATAGAGATGGTGCCCTCGATAATCTGGTAGTTGCACACGAATACGCACACGGCATCTCGAACCGACTGACGGGGGGAGCCGGTAATGTAGACTGCCTTGATAATGACGAACAAATGGGAGAGGGCTGGAGTGATTTCTATGGCCTGATGCTTACCATGGAGTCGACCCATACCGCCACTACACCAAGAGGAGTTGGAACCTTCCTGTTTGATCAGGGAGCTGGCGCAGCAGGTATCCGTGCTTTTCCTTACTCTACTGACCTGGCAGTTGACCCTCGTACTTACGACTCTATTAAAGGTACGGGTACTTTCCCACATCCAGTTGGTTCCGTATGGACAGCAATGCTTTGGGAAATGACCTGGGCATTGATCGATCAATATGGTTATGATGCCGATTATTATACTGGAACTGGTGGTAATAATATGGCCATGAACTTAGTAACAGAGGCCATGAAATTACAACCTTGTAGCCCCGGCTTCGTAGATGGTCGAGATGCCATTCTCGCGGCTGATGTGGCCTTATATGCTGGCGCTAACCAATGTTTGATTTGGGAAGCTTTCGCAAAACGTGGTTTGGGACTTAGCGCCATGCAGGGAAATACCGATAGTAGAGAAGACGGTACAGAAGCTTTTGATGTGCCGCTTGCATGTCTAGCTGCTCCTCCAGTAATCATTTGCCCTGCTAATACTACCGCAGAATGCGGAGACTCAGAACCTGCAGTTACCGGACTGGCTACGGCTACTTCTGCCCCGGGTTGTGGAACACTAGTAATTACATTTAACGATCTTGTAACCGGGGCTGGTACCTGCCTGCAAGAAATTGCACGTACCTGGACAGCAACGGATGACTGTGGAATTAGTGAATGTACCCAAACAATCACTATCGAAGATACAACACCGCCAATGGTTACCTGTGCAGAATTCTCTGAAACATTTAATCGCTGCCCTGATGCCTTAGGTCCCAATGTACCTGGTGCCGTGATTGTAATTGGTCCAGATGGTAGTATCCAATCTGCGGTTGGGGGTTCAAGCATAGCTACCTTAGATCTTTCCACCTGTATTAGTGATGACTGTATCGATTTAGAAAATCTTGAAGTGGTAGTTGTTGCGTCTTTTGAAGAAAATAGAATTCCTGGCTGTCAGGTAGACATCATTAATCAATATGAGGTACGGGATGGTTGTGGAAATACTTCACCCACAACCTTCCAGTTTCGTGGAATGATTCGATTTGATGGACCTGCTCCAGTGCTTACTTGCCCCGCTGATGTAGAGGCAGAATGCAGTGGATCAACTGATCCTGCTGATACCGGTATGGTAACAGCTACTTCAGGTTGTGGTACCCCTGCTATTGACTTTACGGATACAGAAGTAGCTGGTGGGTGTACGGGAATAGCTTCTATTATGAGAGTATGGACTGCAACGGATGGTTGTGGCCAGGTGAGCGAATGTACACAGACCATTACAATAGTAGATACCACACCTCCAACCATCACCTGCCCAGCTAACGTAACCGTAGAGTGCGATCAACCAACGGACCCGGGCGCTACCGGAAACGCAACAGCCAGCAATGACAACTGTGCCGCTGATAATCAATTGAACGTTACCTTTTCCGATGTTTCTGATCAGACACCTACAGGTTGTGGCAATGACACCTACACAATTACCCGTACCTGGACGGCTACTGATCCTTGCGGAAATGCTACGAATTGCATACAAATAATCGAAGTGGAAGATACCACACCACCAGTGATCACCTGTCCTGCTGACGCCACCATCGAATGCGATGAAGATCCTTCTCCCGCCACGAATGGCACCGCTACGGCTACAGATAACTGCGCTGCCGTTAGTGAAATTGACATTAGCTTCACAGATATAAGTAGCCAAACCCCAACAGGGTGTGGTCAATTCCAATATGCCATCTTGAGAACATGGCAGGCGGAAGATGTTTGTGGAAATACCAGCACTTGCGTGCAAACAATTAATGTAGAGGATACCACGCCGCCGGTTATTACCTGCCCCTCCAGTCAGACTTTAACCTGCTTCGAATCAGTACCTGCTCCATATATGAATGCAGCCGACTACATCGCAGGAGGTGGAACGATTTCAGACAATTGTACTTCCTTGCTAAGTGACTTTACCGTCTTTAGTCAGGACGATGATAATGGTGGTGACAACTGTCCTGGTAACGCAAGGGTGGTTGTTCGAACTTACTTTGTCAACGATGCTTGTGGCAATAATGCTACTTGTACCCAAACGTTCACTTACTTAGCAAGCACGCAAGGTCCGGTGATTACATCCGTCCTGCCAACTTGCTACAAGTACTGTGCAGACTTTGCCAATCCAATGGAGTCAGATGTTACTTTCGATACAGATTGTAGTTTCGGTGCAACCGTAAATATAACTGGTCCAACTCAAATTGGAGCGGATAATTGTCCGGGTACCATCTACCGTTACACTTATAGCGTAACGGATGATTGTGGAAGAACTTCTGCACCAGTTAATCGTGATTTCATCATCGGAAATGATGGACCCACCATCGAATGCGCATCTTTCAACCTAATATTGGAATGTGGTGATCCGAATAATGCAGATTATATCGACACACATCTTGGGTTGGTATCAGCCAACAGTTCTTGCGAGCTAGATTTAAATATTACCAATAGCTTCATCTTCCTCAATTTTACATCCTGTACTAATTCTACGAAAGTAGTCACTTTTACAGCACAGGATGATTGTGGACGTACCGCTACTTGTACCACAACAATTACCATTCAGGATAACCTCGCTCCAGTGATTACAGCCGTCCCACCAGCTATTTGCGATGCCGCTGAATGTGGCGGAGATGTCAACTATTGGTTTGACCACTGGCTGGACTATATGTTAGACGGTTTAGAAGCAGAAGACCAATGTGACAATAATGTTACCTGGACTACAGATCCTGCCAATCCACAATTGAATACGAATTGTGATCCGGTATCTGGTGATGCCGTGACAACAGTCACGTTTATTGCAAACGATAATTGTGGCAACGAAGCCTATCATGTCGGTAGCTTTACCGTAGAAAATGAATTCCCTGCTGCGTTTGAAAATGTACCAGCCGATGCAACGGTAAGTTGTGGTGCCCCAATCGTTTTTGGGCCAGCACCAACGACAACGAACACTTGTCAGACAACGGTAACCATGTCAACCTCTGTGGATGACACAGATCCATGTAACGTATTGCATACGCGAACCTGGACGGCAACCGATGCCTGTGGTGGTTTGACAACGGCTGTTTCGCAAACCATAACAGAGGTAGACGATACAGATCCTTTCTTTACCTCCGTACCAGCTGATGCAACAATTGCCTGTGATGCTTCACCCGTTTTTGGAACACCTGTAGCTGACGATGCCTGTTCTGCTGTGACGATTGGTTCAACAGATAGTTCATCCGGAAACTCCTGCTCTGGTTCTTATACGCGAATCTGGACAGCAACGGACGATTGTGGTAATACGGCAACGGCTAGCCAAACACTGACTTACAGTGATGATGATGCTCCCGTATTTACTTCAGTACCATCAAACGGAATGATTGCCTGTGATGAAACACCTGTATTTGGAACGCCAACAGCCAGCGATGACTGCAACGGTGCCACCATTACGCAGGTAGATACACAAAGTGGTACCTCTTGTTCCGGAAGTTATACCCGAACTTGGACAGCAACCGATGCCTGTGGAAATGCAAATATTGCCAGTCAGACATTCAACTATACGGATGATGAAGGGCCAGTATTTACCTCAGTACCTTCCGGAGGAACCGTAGCTTGTTTTGATCAGTCAATATTTACAGGAACTGCGACAGCTACGGATAACTGTTCCGGACCTGCAAGTATTTCACATCAAGATGTTTCAATTGGAGATAACTGCAATGGAACGGTGATGCGGACCTGGACAGCAGTTGATGCATGTGGCAATACAACAACGGCATCTTCAACCTTTATCGTTAATGATAACGTAGCACCAACATTTACGTCAGTACCACCAGGTGGAACTGCAGACTGCGACGCAAATGCTAACTTCGGTACACCAACGGCAAGTGATAACTGTGGTACGCCAAACATTACATTTTCAGATCAGTCGAATGGAACGGGTTGTGGAGGAGGTGTTACGCGAACCTGGACAGCAACCGATGATTGCGGAAACGAAGCAACAGCATCAGCTACCCTTACATTTAGTGATGATGAAGCGCCTGTATTCACAAACATACCTGGTACAGCAGATGTGGATTGTGATGATGACCTGACACCAGAAGCACCTACTGCTACAGATAACTGTGGCGCGGTAACAGTGGTAATTACAGATGAAAATACCAACGGTACACTTTGTGATAACGGTTATGCAACACACTATACCTGGACAGCAACGGACGATTGTGGAAACACGGCAACTGCTGTAACGCAAGTTTGGGTAAACCCAGACGATGAAGCACCAGTCTTTACTTTTGTGCCAGATGGTGACTTTGGAGATTGTGATAACTTTCCGCCAACTTTTGGAACTCCGGAAGCAGAAGATGATTGTGGTTCTGTAACGATAACCTTTATTGATGAATACATTGGTAATCCTGATGGCTGTGATGAAAATGAAAATTTTGATTACCGAAGAGTCTGGACAGCAACGGATGCCTGTGGAAATACAGCTACCGCGAAGCAGACTTTCTGGATATTGGTCAATGGACCGAGTGCAAATGTAATGGGGGAAGTTCATACCGAGGAGGATGAAATGGTAGAAGATGTAGAGGTGACGATTGATGGTAGTTTTGGTGGTTTTTCTCAAATGTATGAGACAGAGCATGACGGTGCTTATGGCTTTGGTAATCTACCAGTTGATAACAACTACACGGTAACGCCTTACTCGAATGAGCTTCCGCTAAACGGAATCAGTTCATTTGACTTGATCTTGATAGCACAGCATATTTTGGCTATTAATCCATTGGATTCACCTTACAAAATAATTGCGGCGGATATTAACAGATCAGGTTCTGTCACAACAATGGATTTGGTTGAGTTGCGTCAATTGATTTTGTATGAAGATACTGAATTCCAGAATAATGACTCCTGGCGTTTTGTGGAAGCAGCTTATGTATTCCCGAATCCGGAGAATCCGTTTGCGACAGTGTTCCCGGAAATGGTTAGTATCAATAGTCTGAGTGCGGATGAGCAACATGACTTTGTAGGCGTGAAAGTAGGTGATGTGAACGGAAGTGTGGTTGCGAATACCCTGACAGGTGGAGATGATCGAAACTTTACTGGTCAATTGATATTTGGTGTACAAGATGAATTGATGGAACTAGGGGAGCGTTATTCTGTCACCTTTACGGCAAATGATTTCACGGAAATATTCGGTTACCAATACACGCTTGACTTTGATCAGTCGCAGCTGGACTATGTAGAAGTCGCATCTGGAGAATTGGCAGATTTGAATGTGTCAAACTTTGGAACACGACTATTGGATGAAGGAGTCTTAACGAGTAGCTGGTATTCAAAAGATGCGATTAGTTTAGTAGATGGAACGCCTTTGTTTACCGTGACATTTACTGCAAAGGCCAATACCTTGTTGAGTGAGGCCATTCAATTGACTTCTCGCTATACACGTGCAGAGGCTTATGCTAAGCGAGCGGGTGATGGAGCACTTGGGTTGTATGAAGTATCCTTACGATTTAAAGAGGCCGCTGTTAACTCAGGTAAATTTGTGTTATATCAAAACACACCAAACCCTTTCCATGATAAAACTTTGATTGGTTTTAACTTGCCGGAAGCATCAACAGCAAGCCTAACGGTTTATGATGTTTCGGGTAGAGTACTTTTCCAGACTGAAGGTGACTTTGCGAAAGGTTATAATAGGGTAGATGTATCAGCGAGTGAGTTAAGTGGGCCAGGTCTGTTGTACTATCGTCTGGCGACACCGACAAGACATGCAACGAAGAAAATGCTATTGATAAAGCATTAACTTAGATACTGAATAGTTTGATGATAAAACCGGCCATCCCCTTTTGGGTGGCCGGTTTTTTATCGGGTGTGCTTATCCCATATTGCAGATATTAGTGAGTCTAACGTCTTCAAAAGGTTAATAGGCTCAATAATTGTAGTTCTCTTAGAGAATTAACATATATCCTATTTTTAACATGTTAATTTTTGCATTTTATATTTCATTGACTTAAATTGCCTTATACAACTCCACTTCTAATTTACTTGGAGGATTAAGTCGATTTTAATGTAACAATATTCTGACGAAGTCGTAGCATTAAAATCAAATCCAAAAACAGTCAGCTTTTAATCATTAGGGACTTACGCAAATGTAAAAGACTGATTTTCAAGTTTGAATCTACAATTTAACACGAACAGCAATTCTTTTTCCAAGACAAATTTTAATAAACCATAACAAGTAGATTTCTGCTTGGTATATTTTTGTTTATTCCCTGATTGGTGTATGACTTTGTAGTCGTATGCTCTAAAATTTGTATGCTCATGAATAAAATGAATTTACTATCACCACAGAGGCAAACTAGCTACCCGAATGCACACCAAAGCTATGTCCTAAGTTTTCCTGTTATTATTAAAAAGGCAATACTCTGTATATTTATTGCAATGACAGTTTCTACCTTCGTCCGTGGACAGATATATGTCCATGGACCATCGGTCAATGGTACCGGTCCCTGGGCTCCGGCAATTACTACCAACGGACAGGCAGTTACCGGAAACGCTTTACAATCTCTGGATAATGGAGTTACCTTCGATCCCGCTCTTGATGGAGGCTTTGCTCAAGGTTTTCCTTTCGCTTTGCTGGGTATGATTTTGCCTCCACTTAACATTAGTTGCCCGCCAGATTTGTCACTTAGCTGCTCTGATGTTATTCCTCCTGGAGCTACTACATCAGCTGATTTTATGGCACAGGGAGGTGCTATTTCGTCTGGCAATGCCGCTACTGTTTCTTTTGCAGACACCCCAACGGGTAGTTGCGGAGCAATAGAAAGAACGTATACAGTAGATGATGGCACAGATATGCTCACTTGTGTTCAACTTATTGCTGTCTCAGACTCGCAGGCACCTGATATTGGCATGTGTCCCACTTCTTTGACGAATCTTACTTGTTTTGAAAATCCGCCGGCTGCTGCTACTACATTCGCAGAATTTATAGCACAGGGCGGATCGGTTTCTGATAACTGTACAGATGTCGATGACTTGATTTTTGTAAGTTCCATTGGGAATAACGGCAATTCTTTTTGCGATACAGATGGAGCTTTCGTCATTACAAGAACCTACACCATTATTGATGCCTGTGGGAATGGGGCTACCTGCGAACAAACATTCACTTATTTGGAATCAACCGTAGGTCCTGTGATCACGGGCGTACTTCCAACCTGTTATAAAAACTGTATAGAATCAGCCAACCCAGATCCGAATAATCTGGAATATACGACAGACTGCAGCTTTGGAGCAACAGTTACGGTTTCTGACCCTGTAGAAGATGGTTCGACTAATTGTCCGGAAACTTCGTACACTTATACCTACACGGTGACCGATGATTGCGGAAAAACAGCTACAGCTACTCAGGTTATCATCACCAATAACCCTGGCCCCACAATTACCTGCCCAAGTTTCAATCTGATACTCGAATGTAATGATCCCAACAACGATATGTATATTGCTACACAGCTCTCTCAGATCAGCGCAACCTCAAGTTGCTCGATGGATTTAGATGTTACAAATGATTATTCCGGTTTGGTGTTTGGTAATTGTACGAACTCAACAGATGTCGTTGTCTTTACAGCTACAGATGCTTGTGGACGTACAGCCACTTGTACAAGTACGATCACCATTCTTGACAACGAACCTCCGGTGATTACAGAAGTTCCGCCTTCCGTTTGCGATGCCATCGAATGCGGTGCCGTAAATGCAGATTATTGGTTTGATCACTGGATTCAATATATGTTAGACGGCCTCCTGGCAATAGATCAATGTGATGCAAATGTTACCTGGTCTACGATTCCTGCAAACCCTCAATTGAATGAAGTCTGTGACCCGATCAGCGGAGACGCTGTAACCATAGTGACTTTTGTCGCAACAGATAATTGTAGTAATACAACAACCATAACGGGTACCTTTATCATAGAAAATGATTTCCCACCAGCCTATGAAAATGTTCCACCGGATGATACAGTGAGTTGTGGTAATCCCATCGTGTTTGGTACACCACCAACTTTGGTAGATGAATGCCAGGCTACGGAAGAAGTGATGACGACAGTAAATGATTCAGATCCCTGCAACGTGTTGCACATACGCACCTGGACAGCCACCGATTTATGCGGCGGGCTTTCCACTTCGGTTACACAAACCATTACTGAAACAGACGAGGACGCTCCTGTTATATCCGGTGGTGGAAATATAACCGTAGAATGTGATGGAAATGACAATCTTACGGAACTCCAAATATGGTTGGATGACAATGCCGGAGCCTCTGCCGCTGACCCTTGTGGCAACGGAGAAAACTGGACCAATGATTTTGATCCATCTAATATCGTAACAACAGCCGATTGTGCCGATGGAATTTATAGCTACGTAGATGTAGCTTTTACTGCAACAGATAATTGTGGCAACTCAAGTTCTGTTAGCTTCCGATTTAATAGTACAGATACGACAGCACCTATGTTTGATGCAGCACCGCAAGATGGTGTTATTGCTTGTGACGAATCACCTGTTTTTGACAATGTAACGGCTACCGATATATGCTCTGGCGCAGCTAGTGTCAGCGACGAGGACAGTAGTACCGGAGATGCTTGCGCAGGTTCATACACCAGAACCTGGACGGCTACCGATGCCTGCGGAAATATGGCCACTGTGAGTCAAACATTTACTTATAGTGATAATGAAGCACCAGTGTTTACAATAGTACCATCCGGTGGAAGTTTTGATTGTTTGACCGATGTAACATTCGGAGGTGCAGCAGCCACCGACAATTGTAATGCGGTAACAATAACTTTTAATGATTCCGACAGTGGCGATGATTGCTCGGGAACGTATATACGAACCTGGACGGCAACAGATGCTTGCGGTAATTCAGCTACAGCATCTGCCACAGTTACTTACGATGATGATGTACCTCCGGTATTTACATCAGTGCCTGGGGGCGGAACTTATGAATGTGCAGCAGATGCCGTGTTTGATGAGCCCGCAGCCACTGATAATTGTAATGATGTCACCATTACTTCATCAGACGAGGTAACCGGAGATGGTTGTACGGGATCGGTCATTCGTACCTATACAGCAACAGATGCTTGTGGCAATACGCAAACAGCTTCAGCAACCGTGTCTTATGATGATGATGTACCTCCGGTTTTTACGTCAGTTCCTTCAGGTGGAACTTATGAATGCGCAACAGATGCCGTGTTTGATGAGCCCGCAGCCACTGATAATTGTAATGATGTCACCATTACATCAACAGATGAGATAACCGGAGATGGTTGTACGGGATCGGTCATTCGTACTTATACAGCAACAGATGCTTGTGGCAACACACAAACAGCATCAGCAATGGTGGCTTATGATGATAACGAACCACCAGTATTTACCTTCGTGCCTTCTGGAGGAAATTTTCAGTGCGCAATCGACGCGGAATTTGAGGAGCCAACGGCTGAAGATAATTGCAATTTTGTTGCAATTACTTCAGAAGATGTAGAAGTCGGAGGTGCTTGTAATGGGTTTGTAACCCGAACCTGGACAGCGACAGATGCTTGTGGCAATTCGACCACTACTTCCGCAACTGCCACTTATGAAGATACTGAACCACCGGAATTCACTTTTATTCCAACTGATGGTACTTTGAGTTGTGACGATGAGCTTTTAATTGATGATGCTGAAGCCACTGATAATTGCTCGCTGACATTAACTTCAAGCGATGAGGTAACTGGGAGTACTTGTGTTGGTATGCTTACCCGAACCTGGACAGCTATAGATGCTTGTGGTAATTCCTCAACGGCCTCTGCTACCATTACTTATGTAGATGATGTGCCACCGGAATTTACAATAACCCCCGATGGAGGTGATTTTGAATGCTTAACGGATGTCGCTTTTGATAATCCAACAGTTATAGATAACTGCAATACAGTCGATGTAGATTTTAGTGATGATATTAATGGAAATTCGTGTTTTGGTTCTGTTATTCGTATCTGGACAGCTACAGATTTTTGTGGTAATGCTTCCACAGCGTCTGCCACGGCGACTTATGAAGATGATGTGCCACCAGTATTTACAGTTGTGCCTGCTGACGCGAATATTGCTTGTGATGTTCCACCTGTGTTTGGCGAACCAGAAGCAACAGATTTATGTAACTCTGTTGTTGTGATTTTTACGGATGATATTTTTGGGGATGCTTGTGTTGGAGGTTATATAAGGACCTGGACAGCGACAGATGCTTGTGGCAATACGTCCACTGCCAGTCAGGCCCTGTCTTATGAGGATACCGAAGCACCAGTATTTACTTTGATCCCTTCGGGTGGGGTAGTTGCCTGTTTGTCTGATGTGGTATTTGGAGATCCCGAGCTAACAGATGATTGTAATTTAATAACCGTCGTTACCAACGATGTAACGAATGGTGATGATTGTACGGGTGGAGTAGAACGGACCTGGACGGCTACGGATGCCTGTGGCAATTTAAGTACTGCTTCAGCCACCATTATGATTGATGATGATGAAGCGCCTGTATTTACTTTTATACCTGGGTCAGAGGCCTATGATTGTTTGTCAGAAGTAGTTTGGGGAACCGCTACGGCAATGGATAATTGTAATAATGCAGCCGTCACATTTACTGATAATGTAGTAGGGGATGATTGTTCGGGAACCGTTACGAGAACCTGGACCGCCACAGATGATTGTGGAAATATGTCCACAACAGCGGTAACGTCTATTTATGAAGACTATGATCCACCGGTATTTACGTCAGTACCTTCTGGTGAAATTATAGAATGTTTTGATGATACCATGTTTGAAGTGCCAACGGCGACTGATAATTGTGTGGATCCCGTTTTTACCTTTGACGATGAAATTATAGGAACTTTTTGCGATGGAAGTATCAATAGGACTTGGACAGCGACTGATGCTTGTGGTAATACAGCCACTGCGGTTCAAACCATTACAGTGATGGATATGACCCCACCAGTATTGAGTGGTGTACCAGTAGATTTGACGGTTGAGTGCGATCAGGTTCCAGCTCCGGCAAATGTAACTGTGACGGATAATTGTGATTTGGATGTACTCGTTGAATTTAATGAGATTTTAAATCCGGGGCCTTGTCCACAGACCTATACCTTGATACGTACCTGGTCGGCTGCGGATGATTGTGATAATTTTATATCGATGTCTCAAACGATAAATGTGGAGGACACGCAGGCGCCGTTTTTGGCAGGCGTACCATTAGGAGGAGCGTTTGAATGTGATAATGCACCTGGTCCTGGAAATGTTTTCACTATGGATAATTGTGATATGGATGTACCGGTAGTTTTAACGGAAACAAGAGTCGATGGTGATTGTCCTTATGATTATACCCTGACCCGAACATGGGTAGCTGAAGATGATTGTGGGAATATGAATTCTGCGACACAGACGCTTGATATTTCGGATAATACACCTCCTGAAATTACATGTACGCCATCTACGGAACGAAGTTTAAACAATCCATTTGTTTGTGAGTTACTGGACTTTTTGCCAATACAAGCTACGGATAATTGTTCGGAGTTTGATTCGATTATGATAAGTTGGACAACGGATTTTGGAAATGATGGGACCATAGATACGATGGGCGTCAAAAATAATGGAACCAATCTCGCGCTTATATTTCCTATTGGAGTAAATGTAACTGTATTTACAGCAACAGATGAGTGTGGTAATTCAGTGACCTGCTCGACTACTTTGGAGGTAATTGATAATGTTCCACCTGCATTTTTCTGTATTTCACAAACCGAGACCCTCAATGCGGAAGGAGTGGTGTCTACAGCAGCTATCGATTATGTGTTTGAACCTTTCAATGAATGTTGTGTAGATACGATCCTTTTTGATATTGGTCCTCCTGGTAATCCTATACTTGTTGATTCGATTGAATGGGATTGTGATGATAGTATAATGGATTTTCCAAACGGAGTAGACACCAAAGTTACTGTATTTGACTGTTATGGAAACAGTGCAAGCTGTATTACGAAAACAATCATTTTGATTCCAGAAGGATCAACTATCTGTGATGAAGGACCACCAGGGTTTGCAAATATTATGGGAACCATCTATACAGAAGAAGTTGAGTTGGTAGAAGATGTAACCGTAAATCTGAATGGTGGTATGACAGATAGCTACCTCACTTCAACTGATGGAACCTACGGTTTTGATGATTTAGCAACAGGCAACAATTACACCGTGACACCAGAGATGGATATAGCGTATTTGAATGGTGTTTCCACTTACGACCTGGTTTTGATCTCTAAGCACATTTTAGAAATTCAAATGCTGGATTCTCCTTATAAAATGATTGCAGCAGATATCAATAAGTCCGGAAGCATTACAACTTTGGATATGGTGGAGTTGCGCAAAGTGATTCTTTTTATTGACGAAGAATTTCCGAATAATACCTCCTGGCGTTTTGTAGAAGCAGACTTTGTCTTTCCTGTTCCGACAAATCCGTTTGCATCGACCTTCCCTGAGGAGGCTAATATTAATGGTCTGCAGTATTTGGAGCAGCACGATTTTGTGGGTGTAAAGATTGGAGATGTTAATGGAACAGTAGTTCCAAATAACTTAGTAGGTGGAGATGATAGAAGCTTCAATGGTGCCCTTCATTTTGATGTAGAAGATAAAATGTTGGAGGCTGGCGAACAGTATGAAGTTGTCTTCCGGTCAGCTGACTTTGAGTCCATTGCTGGTTACCAGTACACCTTAAATTTTGATGTGAATAAATTAGACTTTTACGCAGTAGAACCTGGAGCTCTTCCTGGAATGAGTACGGCTAATTTTGGATTAAGTTTGTTAAAATCAGGAGCGATCACGACTTCATGGATGACTAATGAACCGATAAGTTTAAATGCTGGTGTGGAATTATTCCGAATCACATTTACAGCCAAGCAGGCCGGGCGTTTGAGTGATGTACTTTTCGTGAATTCCAGATTTACACCAGCTGAAGCATATGATGTAAGTGCATCAGACGGTCAGTTGAGTTTGTTGAATGTTGATCTTCGATTTGAAGGTGATGAGGAGGCTAAGTTTGTGTTATATCAAAATACACCGAATCCATTTCGTGATGAAACCTTGATTGGATTTAATTTACCAGAAGCGAGTACTGCAACGTTGATTATCACAGATGTATCAGGTAGGGTGCTGTATCAGGTGGAAGGTGATTTTGTAAAGGGATACAACAGTGTAGATATTGATGCAAGTACGCTGGGTACACGGGGTGTTGTATACTATAGGCTTGTAACACCAACCCGACATGCGACGAAGAAAATGATTTTGTTGGAAGATTGAGCGTTCTATTGTCATCGTCAGATAAAACAGAGAAGTTGTTCAAAGTAATCCGTTCACCCATTTTTGAGTGAGCGGATTGTTTGTTTTGTAGTAAAAACTTAAACAAAACTCGAAATTTGTTTCAATAATCCACAAGTAAGTGCAGAAAATCACCATAGGTGTATATTATTTATAATTTTTACTTGTTTCGATAATTTAAATACCGTTATTTACCCATCAACTATTTTTTATATTGGATTTAACAAGGATATGCTTAATGTTTTACTAGTAGAAGATAATTTATCATTTGCACTGGAAATCGAGATGATTATTAATGAATTAGGGTATGGCCTAATGGGTACTGTAGAAAGTGCCGAGGAAGCTTACGCCTTGCTGGAATCGAAACGGCCGGATCTAATTATTTCTGATATAAGTCTGAAAGGCAATCTAGATGGGATTGACATGATTAAAGGCCTGAAAGATTTTGGAGGTGCGGTTATTTTCATTACGCAATATAAGGATGAAAAATTATATGATCGGGCCAAGTCTCTGAATCCAATTGCTTATCTGATAAAACCGTTCGATAAATTTTCTCTACAGAGTTGTATAGAGACTGCCTTTTTGACTCTTGCTGCTGAAAGTAGAGAGAAGCGTGTAGACAAGGAGAACGTAGGTAGTGAAGACGAAAGCTTTTTTATTCGTCAAAACAATATTCTTTCAAAAGTAAAAACGCAGGATATTCAAAGTGTTCACTCTGAGGGTAATTATTGCGAGTTTGTGTTGAAGGATGGCAAGAAGTACGCCGTTAAAATGTCACTGGTAACTGCCTTGAAAAAACTACCTCCGGAAGAATTTGTCAGAATCCATCAGAGATATGCCTTGCAAGCGAAACTCATAGAAGGGATTGATACCCTTGAGAACAAAGTTTTAATCGGTGATAGCATATATCCAATGGGGCGTACCTATCGCAAAAATCTATTAAAGCGCTTTCATCGTTTGTAAAAAGAAATGGCAGAGAGCCACCCGGTGTAACCCCAGCTAACTATTATACCTACCCTTCCAAATTAGCTTTTTTTAAAGATTAACCTCAACGTAGTTGCTTTTTCAAACAACTTCATTGTTTGTACTAAGTACACCGTGTAATAAATTCATTTACATTTTGAATGCTTCTTTTTTGCGATTACTTCGCCAATTTTTCTTCAAATAGCTAAGGCTATTCTCAAAAAAATTGACTCGTACGCACAAAAAATAATCGATTCAAAATGTAAAGCAACTTAATACACAATG
>Ga0209187_1001633_pt1 | contig 24801 bp, 29 predicted proteins | sample BantaG_FD_187430 | JGI IMG/M metagenome (GOLD analysis project Ga0209187, IMG submission 187430) | Marine algal microbial communities from Bantry Bay, Ireland - BantryBay_4 metaG (SPAdes) (version 2) | ecosystem: Host-associated > Algae > Red algae > Unclassified | place: Bantry Bay, Ireland...
TGACGCCACTGCCAGGTTAATTTGCTTTCCAACAATAAATCAACCTCAGTTATAAACCGGTAAAATCCTCGGTAACGCTGCTCTATTAACTATAGAAAATGACGCTCGATTAATCTGCGATACAACACCCAGCGATGATTGGGTTTCGTTCAAACTATTCTCTACGTGGAGAATAACTTGATACCGATCTGAGCGACTAACATCGCTTCCAGCAGATTGTAATGAGCGTTCTGCCATTAGCACTAAGGCATCTGCGCGGCGTTGACGAATGCTTGGTTGATCTGTTGTGTTGGTACACCCATTATCGTTGTTGTGAGGTTGAACACTATCGTCGCCTCTTTCAACTCCAGGCACTGCGTTATCTTGATAGAGTTCATTTTGACAATGCTCAAGGCTATTTAACACGGCCTGTGCTTTCTCTGGTGGCAGGGATATCCGTAAAACAATGCTGCCATCCGGTTGTTCATGTGTAGTCAGTGAGCGGTTGTTATATTGAGATTCTGCCCTTAAATCAGCTTTAGTGCGGCCAGTTGCTGGATCACCACCCTCTTCCTCTGCTTTAGCCCAGCGAAACTCACGACATATTCGTTCTACATCTGTGACCGTGGCAGTTAGAGATACGTGTGCCAGATCTTGCTCGTTATCGGCATCGGCGACAGTTGTTAGTATTTTAACTTTTGACCAACTGAGTTCCCCGCATCGAAACAAAGCGCGTATGATCGGCAAATCTCTTAGTTCACGACCGACTCTAAGAAATTGGTAAGCGCTGGATTGACCAATCCCTAAGTTCGCGTTGACCCAATCAGCACAGTTGCGTGCTCCGCTGTCAGCCCAGCCTTGCTGCTCATCAAACTGCACCATAAGCTCTACTAGTTCTGCACGATTTGTGTCTATTTCAGTGCTAACGCGGTATAAATCTGATGACAGTTCTTTTTTTGTGCTTTGACGTGGTGTTGATTCGGAGAAGCCTTGTTGATTGAAATTGGCTTTGTTTGTTTTGCTATGTTGCAGCCGTTCTGCACCATTAATGCACGCCATGGCCAGATGCAGACTGCGACCAAATTGTTGTGATTGATGATTGTGGCTCTGATGATCGTGATGTATATCTGCACTGTCATGAGCTATGTCATGAGCTATGTCATGAGCTATGTCATGAGAACTGTCTTCACAGCTTGTCGAATTATGCAAGACCTCTTTTGATTCCATTTAATCACTCCTGTGTTTTAAAGAGAATAGAAAATCATTTTCTTGCTTAGTCTTATCACGTTAACTTTTCGAACTATAAAAATGTGCCATACTGGTATTATATACAGTATACGTTTTATTTTGGAAAAATCAAGGTCTAAGTAAAGTTCGGCCGATTTGTGGTTATTAGGATCTATGGGATAAACCTCGGCCGGTGATTTAATTAAGTAGAGCTGGTTACGGCCACTAAATGTTTATTGGTTCACGAATGAGTCACTAGAATGTCAAGCATGATGCATCGCCTATCCCGTTATCTACTAGAGTATGGTGTCATTTCGAAACCCAGCTTTTTGTTACTGCTGCTGATTCTTTTCTGTCATTCAATGGCGTCAGCACAAAATGCTGATAATGTTCTTAATGGTTTGCCAAGCCAGGAGGAAGTTGAAGCGCTCTTGCAATTAAGCGGTGCACTTGATGGATTGAGCGATGATGAAAAAGAACATACCATTAACTACACATACAAACTAATTGTACTGTCATACGTGCAATCCACCTATCAAACTTCTCAGGCTTGCCAGTCAGATGTGCAGACATTCTGTTCAACCGAAACTGCCAACGATATAAATTCTTGCCTGATTAGGAATCAAGACAAGCTCAGTGTGTGTTGCGCTTCTAACCGGCGTCAACAAGATGGTATAAGATCAGGCATACCTGAACCGATCACGTACGCCGGTATAAATTTACCTAAAGGGTCAGAAAAGATTACTGCGTCAAAGCCTATGCGATATAAAAATATGGAATTGTCAGCTGGGCGCTATGAAGTTTCCATCGGAGGCACCACGCTGTGGTTGAACACTTTGTCTATGCCATACAGTAAGGATGGGTTGTATCTGCCTGCCAAAACAAGGGTTGAAGTCCATATAGACGGAACACTCAGTTCAGCTAACGTTATTGATGGCGTTAAGTACAAGAAGCTTAAACTCAAGCCTGGCTCGTTAATTAAATTCCAAAAAACTGGCTCTGTACTATCGTTAACGCTTGACAAGGGAGCTGAGCTATTGGGACATGGGTTTAGCACATTCGCTGATATTGTGTTTGAAAAATCAGGTGAATTTCGATCACTTGTGGCAGATGAACCAATTATAATCAACAATATGGAATTTGATGGTAATTGGATTTATTTCCATCCAAGCGGAAAAGTCAGATCAGGTGTACTCAATGTTGACACACGAGCTAACGGTATATTGTATGCCGCTGGCACCGAGGTAATACAAAACGAAAGTGGACAAGTTATTCATTCATGGCGCAGGAAACCTCGTAGGCCAAATGGTAAGCCACCCCCGCCGCCTCCTACCACTCGTACGGATAGCTTTGGGAATGTTATTAAGGTTTTTATTGCGGGTCCCGAACGAGGGTTGCAGTCACAACTAGGGGGCCCGTTGACCGTTGACCGTTGAACGCTGCATAGCAGTATTTGGTGAGAAAGACGCAGCCGGGAACTACCCACGTAAAGTAGCCTACGGCTATTCGGTTGGAAGTGGTGATGCCTTGTCGCCGGCAGCTTTAGGCTGCGGTACGACAGACGAACAAGCTGGAATACTGGAGCGCGAGTAGAGCCAAGCGCCGTGACCTATCGTCAACGCACACTCAAACCCAATTATCAATTTTTAGCTTTGGTACACGCTTGAAGTGCTTAACATTGTTTGTTACCAGAACGCATTCTTGGTGCAGCGCATGTGCTGCTACTAAGGTATCTAAATTACCAACTGGTGTACCGCTGCTTTCTAGCTGGGCTCGCAATTCACCATAAGCAGAGGAAGCGGCCCAAGGCACAACGTCCAGTCGCAGCACGAAATCGTTGATCGATTCATGAATCTCCTGCGTTCTATTTTGATGTTTGTCAGCACCGAATCGGAGCTCAGCCAGCACTATTTCAGATATGGCTATTTTTCCGGTTTCAGCCTCAAAACGTTTGGCAAGTTTCGTTGACTTGGTTTTAAGTACGTAGCTGCAGGTGTCGGTATCGAGCATATACATTAGAACAAGTCTCGATCTTGCGGCGGCTCATCGCCTCGATCACTTAAGAAATCATCTGGTACGGTAACCGGGCTTGAAAAAAATTCAGACCAGGACCGCACCATCGGACGCAGCACAAGCGTATTGCCGATCTTCTCGATCTGTACCTCATCACCTTCGAGACGGTACTCTGCAGGAAGACGCACTGCTTGCGAGCCACCATTTTGGAATAGCTTGGCTTTTTTACTCACTACACTCTCCGTATACATACTTTGTATATATTATTTGTATATACAAAGTATATGCCAAAACACGGCAAACAGCAATTCCGACGCTAAATTCGATTAGTTATCGCTTGCTGGCATTTTATACAGTGCACATCTCTGTTCATGTTGGAACGGCGTGACATCGCGGCCTATCTCAACTTACGGACGATGGAAAAATATTTAAAACAGATCCCGGTGTCCACTAAAGCGGGGGAACTCCAATCCATGGTGCGAGACAATGCCACACTCATACCTTCGGCGACATTACGCCATTGCTGCCGGCCGGCGCTATTGCCTTGCTGACCATCGGAATCAACTTCATTGTCGACTGGATGCTCCATCAAGCCAGTGAGCTTAGGGAATAATTACGCAAGAAAGTTTCTGGCGCACCAACGCCGAATAGGTGGGGTTGGTAAGGGCATATCTCTAGCCAATCCCAGTTGCGGTTGTAGCTACTGAGCTGTGAGCCTTGTTGTTGAAGGGGTATAAAGTGATATGGCATTATCATGAAAAACAGCCTGACGCTGATGACTCGTCAGATGCCCTAATAGAATCTCCATATCCTTTAGCCAAATCTCGGGTTGGGTCACGGCAGTCATTACTGGCCAGTTGCTAGCGTAAAGCATTCTCTCGGGTTGGAATTCATGCAGCAACACGTCCATGTACGGCATCATCATGGCTCGGTCAGCCTCACACCCACCTTCCAGTAACAGCCCGGACACCTTGACGTGTACGTGCGGGCAACTCGAGAAACCGCGCATGGCATTGCACCAAAGTTTAAAATCCCCGGTTATATCCGGCAAGCCGAAATGCGCAATAACGATATCTGTCTGCGGCGCAGCAAGGGCTAATTTATGTACTAAAGGCAACAATGACACTGGTGCAAGCACTTCTAATACGTGGCCGCTGTCACCTAACGCCTGTGCCAGCTGAGTCACAGCCCCGGAAGACAAATAGGCTTCCGGTTCTTCATCCAGCATTGGTGTCAGGCGTATACCTATGATATGTTCATCAGTTGCCAAAAGTTTGAGTTGGGCACACGGATCTTCAGCACGTACATCCACCCAGCCTATGACGCTCAAAATGCAATCATATTGCTTAGCCAGTGATAGGCAAAATTGCGTGTGCTCAATTGTTGCCGGGCCATGTACAAGAACGGCCGAATCAGCTCCCGTCGCCGCCAACATGGTTTCCAAATCAGTAGGCAAAAATTCGCAACCAGCCAACTGAGGAAACTGGCGCAAGGCGATGAGAGTTTCACCTCGCGACAGATCCCAGATATGTACATGCGCATCAATCATCCGGCTTCGTGTCTCCGTGGATCGCTAACACCCATCTGAGCAAGCTCTTCCCACAGAGCATCTGGAATCGGATTCTTAAGCTCTTGTATATTCGAGCGTAGTTCATCCGGTTTGGCCAGACCCAGAATAAGACGACTCACAGCCGGGTGGCGTAAACAATATTGCAGGGCTGTTTGTTTCAAGGCAACCCCGTGAGACATGCAGAGATGCTGGATAGCACGCACCCTTGCACGCACCTCATCGCCTGCAATAACATAATTATAACGGGCAGTTTCCACATCCGGGCCAGTAGCAAGAATTCCGGAGTTGAATGGCGCTGCCAGCTCAACCTCGACACTCAATTCCTGACAGCGTGGGAATACTTTGGCCGAAGCCGTATCCTCAAGCAAGCTGTAGCAGTTTGCAACCATCATGATGTCCATATCCACACGCTCCAATAGTTGTTCATGAGTTGCGGCCACATTACTACCACAGCCAATACGTCCCAATACTCCCTCATCACGTAGCTTGCTCAACGCAGGCCAAGCGCCATTGGTCGCAGCCTCAATATGCTCATCACAATCGTGAATGAAAACAATGTCCAGCCTGTCAGTTCTCAGCCGTTGCAGGCTTTTTTCTATAGATCGCAATGTCGAGTCATGGGAGTAATCATATACATCGCCAGCATTGTTCTTGGGGTCGGTGACGTAGGCCGCATACGGTCGATAGCGACCCACTTTGGTGGATAAAATATAATCATCTCTAGGGGTACTAATCAGCAACTTCCCAAGTCGTTCCTCGGATAAGCCTCCACCGTATAGCGGCGCTGTATCAAAACGATTAACACCCAATTCATGGACAGCAGTCCTAAAAATCTCAAGCGCATCTTCGTCACTGATCGGCGCTGTGTTAGTGGTGCCCAGTAATCCGAAACCCAGCCCCAGCTCTTTCAACATCATCTGATTCGCATGCCAGTGGCGCGGTCGAAATAATAAGCCTGCTGCAGATCGAACGCGACCTCAACCGACTGGCCTGCTGTGAGAACTGAGCGACCGTCTGCCTTACCGATGAATGCAAGACCGCCGAGTGAGAAATGAAACAGTTTCTCGGTACCAAGCTGCTCAATTAACGTGACAACGACCTTGGCGGTAGCTTGCAAATCAGGCCGCGCCTCGCTTAGATAGATATCATCAGGCCGAATGCCAAAGCGCAATAAAGACTCAGGCGTTATCTGATTCGGCACAGGACAAGGCAATCGTGAATCACCGATAATCACACCCCCTTCTGAGTGCAAGTTTACATCGATTATGTTCATGGGTGGACTACCCATGAATCCGGCGACAAACTCATTATCAGGATCATGAAATACCTCGTCCGGTGTACCCTGCTGTTCGATGATGCCATCACGCATAACAACGATCTGGTCTGCCAGTGTCATGGCCTCTACCTGATCATGAGTCACATAAACAATCGTGTTTTTGAGCCTCTGATGCAGCATTTTAATTTCGGCGCGCATCAGGCCACGTAACTTTGCATCAAGATTCGACAAAGGCTCATCAAACAGAAACACTTCGGGGTCTCGCACGATCGCTCGACCCATTGCGACACGCTGCCTTTGCCCCCCAGATAAGGCCCCAGGCTTTCGATCCAGCAGTTCATGCAGCTCCAGAATATCTGCAGCATCGCGTACGCGACGATCTATCTCATCTACCGGAACCTTGGATAGCTTCAGCGAGAACGCCATGTTCTGATACACCGTCTTGGCAGGATAGAGCGCGTAGTTCTGGAAGACCATGGCAATACCTCGATCCTTGGGTCGCAGATCATTAACCACCCGATCGCCAATAATGATCTCGCCAGATGATACGGATTCAAGCCCGGCAATCATTCTCAAGGTCGTGGATTTACCACAGCCAGAAGGGCCCACCAGGACTGTGAACTGTCCAGGCTCCATTTCGATATTGATACTATGCAGGACTTCTACGGAGCCAAAACTTTTAACTAGGTTACGAACAGCGATATTTGACATGGGTTATGACTCAGTTGTTAGCGCGGCGAGTTTCATTGAACAGATACAACAGAGTGAACACGGCTGAGATGAGTAAAATGGTCACTGCCACCGTCGAAGCTTTACTAAATTGGAAATCCACAAACGCTAAGCGGTAGGTCAGTGTCGATAACACTTCGGTGGTGCGTCCCGGTCCTCCTCCTGTAGTCAACCAAACAAGCGGAAAGAGTTGGAACGTCCAGATCAGGTCAAGCAATGCGACGCCATAGATCACCGGCTTCAGTTGCGGTACTGTCACATGCCAGAATTTGTGAAAGAAATTAGCGCCATCGATATCAGCTGCCTCGTACAACTCGTCGGGGATAGTTTGAAGGCCGCTGAGAAAGCTCACCATGATAAAGGGATAGCCCCGCCAGGTGGAGATCAGCAACAGCGACCACATGGCCAGATCAGGATCTCCAAGCCAGTCCAGTGGATTTTGGACCACACCGATTGCGTTTAAAGCATAGTTGACCACACCAAATGGATTAAGCATAAGCTGCCAGATCAGTGCTACAACCACCGCGGTAAAAATCCATGGCAATATCAACAACGAACGGAACAGCGTGCGTGCTTTCGGATGAATATCGGCATTGACCAGCAAGGCCAATGAAATACCGATAACAAGATGCCCTATCACCGAACCTACCGTGAAGATAGCCGTGTTTAGCAGCGCGCTGTAGTAGCTGCTGTCAGATAACAATTCTGTGTAGTTCTGCAACCCGACGAAGGTCGGTGCGGACTCAATAATGACATTGTTATACAGGCTATATTCAACAACCTTATATAGCGGCACGGATAACAGCGTTCCAAGAATGAACAGTCCTGGCAACAGAAACCAGTACGGTGTTGCATTTCGAAATATTCTGGCAAAAACGCTATGCATGAATTAAACGGCCCTGTAAAAAAGATAGGTCCACTCGAGGATTTGTTAACAAACCCCCGAGCGCCATGAAGAACTAATTTTTGATCAGATCAAGCCAACGTAACTGGACGCGCTCTGCTGCTTCTTCCGGACTTTGATCACCGGCAAGCATTGACTGAATCTCCTCTGTCATCAGCGACCAGCTGGCAACTGCCTTGGGCGCCAGACGCAGCTCTTCAACCGATTCATCGTTCTCCAGAATCTCTCGCTGTGCAACAAAGATCGGATCGCTGTTATTGATATCACTTAACGCCTCCAGGTTGCCGGGTAAGGCACTAGAGACTACGGACAGGCGTCCATTAACCTCTTTGGACATCAGAAAGGATACGAATTTCCAGGCCTCTTCCTTATGTTTTGAATCTGCAGCGATACCCAGTTCCCAACCGTGTACTCGATAGGCTTTGGTATTGAGAATGGGGACCCGGACCAATTGGTATTCGAGTTCCGAGTTTCGCGAAACAATAGCAGCGGCGTGAACAGAAGGTGATATCAAAAAACCAGTTCGGCCGGCGATAAACTCTTCCAGATCGACACCACCTGTGCGTGATGCAGCCCCAGGAGCGATAGCACCCGACACGTTCAAGTCTTGTAAGAATGTCAGTGTCTCGACGACTTGCGGGTTATCAAAATTGGGTGTAGTGCCGTCCATGATGCGTCCACCGGCTGTATACAGCAGTGGCAGAAACGTCAGTATTGGGCCATTTGAGGGTGGTTGCGACGAAAACGGCATGCCAATACCTGAGATGCCTTCTCCGAGTTCGGATATCGCCACTGCCATGGTTTTCAGTTCAGCCCAAGTTGTTGGCGGCGTGTCGAACCCTGCCTGTTTCAACAAAGTCATGTTGGTATGCATGGCAAAAGGAAACGCATTAAGTGGAAGCATCCAAGTGTTTCCATCGATTTTGCCAACCGGTGCTTGAACCAGTTTTTCCAGTTCAAATCCGTTGCCATCCTGTTCCAGATACTTGTCCAGTGGTTCAAGTATTTTTAGTTCAAGAAACTCTGAGGTCCATGGCATGTTCAGCCCTAGCACATCCGAACCAACACCAATAGCACGATTAGTTACGATACTTTCGCGCACTTTGCCAAAGGGCTGGGTGATCAGCTTGACGGTTATGTCAGGATTCTGAGCTTCAAACTCGTCGACAAGCGTTTCATAGAATTCGGCATTTTGTTCAGCTGCAAACCATTGCAGCCATTCAATATTAGTTGCAGCGTTGCTGTGACTGGCAAAGGCCAGCAACATCGTTGCAGCTATAGCAGGTATATTTCTTTTCATTGGAAACTTCCTCTAGTGGTGGTATGAAATACAGTTAGAAATAGTTGTCCTTGCGTTAGCCTTTTACCCCTCCAGCAGACAACCCAGAGACAACGTAACGCTGAACGAACATGAAGAGCAGCAGAACAGGAAGAGAGCCGATTACGGAGAAGGCCATCATTTCGTCCCACTTTAATCCGAACTCCCCTACGAGCATCGAAATACCGACCGGCATAGTACGAATCTCCACACTTCGGGTCAGCGCGAGTGCGAACAAAAATTCGTTCCACGACAGCAGAAACGTATAAACCGCCGTGGAAATAATACCCGGAGTTGCCATGGGTAAAAGAACGCTGAACAACACTCTAAGCGGCGAGCAACCATCAATGATGGCTGCCTCATCGAAGTCCTTAGGAATGGTATTCAGGTAGGCATTCATCATGATGATGGAATAAGGCAGACCGAAGGTCAGGTAAGTGATCACCAATCCCAAATGCGTGTCATACAAGCGTAGCCAGACGATCACACCAAAAAACGGAATCAACAACGTTATGGTGGGTACCATCTGCGTTGAAATAACGAAGAGCTTTGCGGCCTGATCGCCAAAGAAGCGATAACGGGAGAACGCAAACGCTGCCAATATCCCTATGATCAGTGACAACACGGTGACTGCCATACCAATCAGGTAACTATTGACAATGAAAGTACGAAACGACTTGTTCTGTAAAACGCTGATATAGCCGTCGAGTCGGAAATTCTCGGGAATCAATTGCGGTGGTAAAGAGAAGGTATCCGTGGTCGGCTTGAAGGACACCGAGACCATCCACAGTACTGGAAAAATTGCAGCCAGGGCGATCAACGTTAATGCCAGATAAACCGAGAATCGCGCAAGGCGAGTTCGTGTTGCCCCGCTCAACCTTGGCTTTGGCGCCTGGCTGCTTGCTCTGCTATTCACGAATATTCCTTGATCGTGCATGCATCGATAAAGTCCCAGTCCAGCTCAATGCCCAGGCCCGGAGCCTGTGGCAAATGGGCAACACCGTTGCGGATATCCATGGGATCCTTCATACCAATTGCAAAGAGTTGCTCTGGCACCAGCACCTCAAACATTTCGCAGTTCTTCATGGCAGCAGCACAATGAAGATTGACCAATTCAAGCGGATGGTAAATGGCAGTGTGGACCTCGCAGTTCATCGCAAAAGACTCAGCCAGATGCGCAGTCTTCATCAACCCGGTCACACCTCCAGACCAGGAGGCGTCTGCACGAACGATATCCACCGCGCGTGTCGCAATCATTTCTGCAACACCACCGGGATGATTCTCTGCCGTCTCGCCACCGACAATAGGGATATCCAGTGTGCGCGTCAGCTCACGGATAGAACCGATGTTCTCGTCATAAAGTGCCTCTTCCAGCCAGTAGTAATCGAGATCTTCGAGCATTTTTCCGAAGGCCAGATTGTCGTGGAAGCTTAACGAGCCGACAGGATCGCTCATCAGTCTGAAGTCAGGACCCACCGCCTCACGGCAGGCACGATGGGCGGCAAAATTCATTTCACGGTCTGCCGGTGGGTGCAGTTTGTATCCGGCCCAATTGCGGTTCTTTAATGACAGAGCTTCAGCGGCATACTCCTCCGCACTGTCAAGTGTCAGTGAACTTCCATAAATCGGCATGCTGTCACGGTAAGCACCCAGGTATCGATACAGCGGCAGGCCAGCGGCTGTGGACACCATCAACCAGGTTGCGATATCGAACGGCGCAAGGGAGTAACCAGGAACAAAATTCCACGCCCTATTCAGTTTCCTGAACTCGTGCCAGTTGCGCTCACGATACTCTGGATCTTTACCTAGAAAAAACGGCTTTACTATCTCCTCGGCAACCGCGCCCATCGCAATCGAGCTGCGCCCGGCAAACCCGAAAGTGTCGACAGTAATCCCTTCATCGGATTCGAATCGCAAGGCTAGGAAGTCGAACGAAAGGGGTTGGCCATCCTTAAGTTTGTACTGCGTGCCAGGTGCATGTCGGCAAGCGCGAATTGAGATGTTAGCTATTTTCACGTGTAAATCCTTTGCTCAGTTATCTGCCAGATAGGCCGAGTGTTCAGAGGTGTAGAAATCAAGTGTGCTGGGGCCAACTGAGCCGATACCCAGACCGGAATCACCGATGCCGACAAACGGCATATTGTCATCTGGCACAGTGCCGTGATTGATATGAATCATGCCACTCTGAGTTTCTGCCAGGGCACGCGCAGCAAACCGGACGCGATCGGTAAACACGCTTGACGTGAGACCAAAGCGCGTGCTGTTGAGCAAGGCCAGTGCTTCGTCGTCCGTGTCGTACGGCTGTATGGTGAGAACTGGCCCGAAGATCTCATCCTGTGCGGCAACATTGCTGGCATCCTCGACCTGCAACAATGTAGGCTCAAAGAATTGACCACTAGCGCAGGTGTCAACGACAAGCCTTTTTCCACCCTGCAGACACACAGCGCCCGATGCGATGGCTGTGTTGACCAGAGCTTCAATCTTCTCCAGTTGCGAAGCTGTCGTGATTGGACCCAGGGTCGTTGTGGCTTCACTTCCATGCCCTGCCACCAGAGAGTCCAGTCGTTGCCGCAGTCCTTTGGTAACCGGCTGCAACACCGAGCGATTTACGATGATTCGACTGATCGATGTGCAACGTTGACCTGAGCATTGAAAAGCGGCGGCGACGATGCCGTCCAGAGCCGCATCAAGGTTTTCAACAGCATCCAAAATAGCGCCATTTTTACCGCCAAGTTCCAGTGAAACACGCTTCAGTCCACTGGCTGCCTTAGCCGCCACGACACGTCCTGTTTCCACTGAACCCGTGAACGAGACGGCCTTGATGCGCTCGTCGGCATTTAGAGATGCGGCAACTTCACCATTACCCTGCACCACCGAAAGTACACCCTCTGGCAGTATCCCGTTACTCAGATGTGCCAGCGCGATAGCGGCTGCCGGACTGAATTCACTGGGCTTTAGAACCACCGAGTTACCGGACACGAGCGCTGGTACCAACTTTCGCATGGGGGTCAGTACTGGGAAATTCCAGGGTGCAATTGCCAGCGCCACACCAAGTGGCCGACGCATGACAATATTGCGAAAACCGGCTGTGCGTCCCGGCAAAGTGGTACCTCCATGAGAGCCTGCAAAGCCCAGCATTTGCCGTGACTCACGCAAGCACTTGCCGATTTCTCCCCGCGATTCAGCCAGCGGTTTGCCTTGTTCGGCGGTCATGCAGATTGCAATAGACTCGGTGTGTTTCTCTATCCTGTCCAACCAAACCGACAGCGCCGTAACCCTAGCGGCGCAGGTCAGTGATGACCATTGCTTAAAACTTTCGACCGAGCGCTTTAATGCAGAATCAATTTGCGCTGGATTGGCAATGCCATAGCGGGCGATCTGTGTGTCTGGCCGGGCTGGGTCAAACGTGGTGAACAAGGTGTTGGCCGCGGACTCTGCAACGATGGGCCAAACGGCATCGACACTCTGATCGGTGAATCCAAATTCTTCAGGTAGTTTCATGAATTATTTCCAATGCTTGCTTCCAGCTCCTTAACTACAGCCAAGGCCTGCGTTCTTAAGAAACCTTGATCGGAACCTCCTGGTGCTAATTGGATACCTCGTGCATGCAGAGCTGCCGAGTCACTGCCAGCGTAGGGTAGGCAGCCAAGTGCCTTGCCACCGGCCAGCACTCTACGTTCGATGCTTTCCATGGCTTGCTTGAACACCGGCGAATCGTATTGACGAAACTGACCGAGAGAGGCCGACAGGTCATTAGGGCCAACAAAGAATCCGTCAATCCGAGCATGCGCCACCAGCTCGTCCAGGTTGTCGATCGCCTCCGGGGACTCGATCTGAAAAATGAACGATGTCGCCTCATTGGACTGTGCGAAATATTCGTCGGGTAGATAGCCAAGATCGGATGCGCCAATAGCACCCACTGCCACACCGCGATTGCCTTCAGGCGCGAACAACGCCGCTGTGAGAATCGCGTCGGCTTGCTCTGGCCTATCGACCGCCGGCGCCATGATGATATTTGCGCCAGCGTCCATCACGCGCTTGATAGCACCCTCCGAATGATCGGGCAGCCGAACCATGACAGCCGTGTCATAGATCAGCAGCGCTTGAACCTGAGCGGCAAGCCCGGCCACACCGCCTTGCCCGTGTTCAAGATCAATCAACACATAATCCAACCCTGCCCTTGCCATCAGCGCCGTCGCCTGCGGCAATCCCAGGGTTGACCAGACACCGGACAGGTGTTTACCGGCCGCGAGTTTCTGACGAAAAATCTGCCCTTTGGCCAGAGCGCGTGGTGTTGTAGTTGAAATCATGCTCTTTGACTTTTAAGGTTGTGAATGTGAACCCATTCGCCTGCGTGCACAGCACGCGTAACGACACCTATGACATACCCGTCACGCACCACTGGATCACCAACGAGCAGATCAACCAATGCGATTTTGTGGAAACGTTGAATGGATTCGGAGGCAATAAGCCGGATAGTATTGCCTTGATCGCGCACGTCGACGTTGTCATTGGCCGACACTGATTCGAGTACGATAGCGACTTGATCGCCAGCTGCCAGAAGCAACGCTCTTTTCCCGCTCATGGCAGACTCATCAGTCGATGTGCTCACAGCGATTCTCCGTATCTGGACACGCTTTCGCAACCCTCACCCACGGCTTCACCCCACGTCAATGTTCCGGAAGCGAATTCCACCACATCATCCATTAATTCGTCCGCCACGCTTTCCGGTGTGTTTGTTCCGGCAATTAGAGAGCTGCAGTCGAAATCAATCTGCTGAGGTATCGATTGTATTGTGTCAGTGTTGGCAGACAGTTTGATTGTTGGTGCTATGGCGCTGACATAACTATTGCCGATACCCGTTGAAAACAGCAACAACTGAGCACCCGCTGCTACAAATCCACTGAGAGACTCTGGTGTATAAGCTGCCGCATCCATGAGATAGAGACCGGTGTCTGTTGGTGGCTGACTGTAAGAGAGCAATCCTTCAATGGATGATGTACCCGATTTAGTCACCGACCCGCTGGCCTTTTCTTCAATCGTGGATAGACCGGATTCGATATTGGCGCGATTCGGATTCACATCCGTCAAGCTGATACCTGCATCACTTGCCATTGACTCTCTACGGAGTACTGCCGCGATTACGGCGGCGGCAACTTCTGGCGACTTTGTTCGTTTTGATAGTTCTTGTTCGGTACCCAGCCATTCCAGCGTCTCACCCATGATAACCGTTGCCCCGGCACCAACAAGTTGATCTGTAATGCGTCCAATAAGTGGATTAGCGGCAATGCCGGAGGTCGGATCGGACAGTCCGCACTCCATGCCAACTACCAGCTCAGACAGGGGTTGTGGGGTACGTCTTAGTCTCGATAGTTCGACCATCATTTCTGCTGCCCGTCGAATGGCAATGTCAGTCATTCGAAGCGCATCATGACCAACATCGGCATAGCAGATAGCCTCTATGTCCTTACCAGTGTGGCTGACTGCATGCACTAATGACTCAGAACGCAAGCGGTCAGCACTGAGTATGAGAATCGCACCTACATTCGGATTACAGGCAAAACCCGACAGCGTATCCATTTGCCGCTCTGCATCAACACCGATAAGGCCCATTCCATAGGGTGTTGATGCCAAAACAGCCCCGGGCAGCATCGAATGTACTCGACGGGCTGTAGCTTCAGTCAAACCTGTAGCGTTGAGAATCAGCAAGTGATTGCGTACACCGGGCCGGCCGCTGTTTCTCGCATACCCCTGAAAACTTGATTTCACCCTGTTGGACATGCTGCCTTCAATTGACATCTCATCTGAGCGCTCAGTTGAGTATGTCATCTGATCAATTGTATGTCAACATCTCCATATTGCTGGCGTTTTCTCGCGAGCCACAGGAGTGATTAGTAAAATGTCCAAACGGCAGAAACGCGAAGACAATAAGAATGCAGAAGTACGGCTGGGAAACGACTGTGTTGTCGCGACAAGCGAACAGGCAGTACAAACCGAATCAACAGCTGCTCTGGTCACATTGCGAGAGACTGCCTATCAAAGCTTTATGGCCGCTTTGCTCGGACGGGAGTTCCGCCCTGGACGACTAATCAGTCAGCGGGATATAGCGCGCACCACGAACAGTTCATTAGCGTCGGTACGCGAAGCCCTTAAACGGCTAGAGGCTGAGCGAATTGTCGAGCTACTTCCCAAGCGCGGCATACTAATTCGAGAAGTTCGGCAAAAGGATATTGCAGAAGCCTATGATGCGCGCATGCTAATTGAACTCCATGCGATTGGCACCTACGTAAAAACCTGCGACGCCGATGAGATCGAGCGATTTATTATGGCAACGCAAGCCGCAGTTTCTGCAAAACCTAAAACACGTGAAGACGAACTGATTGAGTTTAATGCGAGAATTCGTCTTGATCGCGAATTGCACAGAGCCATAGTCGCCTCGATAGACAATGCTCCGCTAGCAGATGCACATTCTAAGATAGAAACTACAATGTTATTGGCACGGCTCAACCTTCCGCCCTTGTTCCATAGTCGAGGGCCTGCGTTCGACGAGCATCTGGTCATGTTTGAAGCCCTGGCTCGCCGCAAGCTTCGAGAAGCACGAAGTGCACTGAGGTTGCACCTGGAACAGGCCAAAGAACGAGCTCTACAGTCGGCTGAGCATTAGGAACACATCTTCTTTAGAAATACGAACAAGCAACAGTGCTGTATCGACAATGCCGATCAAACAAAGCAATCGTAAAAAACTAGCCGACTGCTTAATAGTGTTCTGTTCTACAAGAACCAGACAATTTAGACGGGGCTTCGATTTATCGCCCCGCGGGCGATTAGACGAGAGCCGGCGCAACTGTAATCACCTGCCTGTTCGGCATCAACAAAGTTACCTTGACCGTAAGTCACTTCCACCGGATAAGGTGTTCCAAGCATGCCTCCGCCAATGTGCTGAATATCATCTGACGTATTGCTGATAAAAATGACTGTCCTTGCGCTAGAGGAATCTAAAGTCAGCTCCAGTTTTAGATCACGAACGTTGTCCGTCATGATGATTCCTTGGATGCATATAACAGTTCGATGTAACGGCGAAGGTAATCGACACTCTCTGAAATTCAGCGGCCTAAGTTTTTGTCTGATTCTTGGCGTCCCAGGCGACGGATGCAAAAAGTGTTTCTTTGGATTGAGCTAGATGATAGAAAAATGCAGATTCAGCTTCTTTCAAATCACCTTTTTCAAGCGCGTTGATGATATTCAGATGCTCCTTGGCGGCGTTCCGATTACGTTCCATTTCGTCGACTTTATTCCAACGATAGTGGTAGTGGAAAACCAGGGAGATTAATTCAAAAAAGTCGCGCACAAAGCGGTTCCCAAGCCCATCTACCCAGATACGATGAAATTTTTCGTCAAGGCGTGGGAACTGCAAAAAATCTGTTTCCATATTTTGCAGCATCAGCGTATGTTCGGTTTTCAGATCCAACGCCAGGCGGTGTTCATCGACGCCAGCGTTCAAAAATTGCATAAATGCACGAAGCTCAAACATTTCTCGAACCGCAAATAACTCCTCTGCGAACTCTCGAGTAAAACCATTTAGTACCCAATGTCTATTCGGCTTTTTTTCGATCAAAGCAAAGCGGGAAAATCGGATCAGAAATTCTCTGAGTACGGTGGAGCTGATCTCAAAGTGCCTTGCCAACTCACTTTCATTTAGTGTTTCTCCAGGCACCAATCCGCCTTCGAATATATATTCCATGAAAAGCGACGGTAACCGATCTGCATGTGAATACGTTTCGTCGTCAGGGTAGTAATCTTTGTGTTTTGGTTTTCTCAATATCGTCTTTGAACGGCCAGACCACTGAATAATTTTTGCCTCTTGGAGCCCTTTGAGAATTCCGCGCACAGTCGTTCGGCTTACATCCCACCGATCGGACAGTGCGGTCTCGGTAGGTAACTCCCCACCCACACCAACTTCACCGATCAAGTCCAAAGTACGGTTGTAGCCTTGGCTATAGATACTGGTGTTTCGAGACACTGATGTTCGCTCCCCTATGGCTCTATGCCAATCACGCGCGCCATTAAAACCCTGTTGCGCCACCTCCGTCAACCAGTACAATCTGCCCGTTTATGTATTTTGCAGCAGGCGAGGCTAAAAATGCGCAACACCAGCCAACATCCTCAGGTTGTCCCAATTGGCCCATTGGAATTCGGCTCATGATCTTTTGCTTGCGTGCTGGATCCCCCTTGGTTGCATTTCGGTAAATATCGGTATCGATCCAACCCGGCGCCACACCATTAATCCGAATGCCGCGTGCCGCAAACTCGGCCGACAGCCCGCGTACAACGCCGTTTATTGCCGTTTTTGAAACAGTGTAGCCTGCGACCATCGGCTGTCCAATATAGGCTGTCATCGACGACAAAAATTGTATGGTGCCTCCGCGTTCTTCAGCCAGCATTCGACGAATCACGTGGCGACTGAGCTCAAGTGCACCACGCACATGAACATCGAAAATTTGATCGAACTCTTCGAGTGTTTGTTCCTCAAACGGCTTCTTTAATGTGTTGCCAGCATTGTTGATCAGAATATCTATTGGCCCAAGATCAGCTTCAAAGGCGGCGATGGTGTCTGTTTGGGCAAGATCGCAGGATGCAAACTTACAACCGTGGCTGATTTGTTTAGCAGCAGCTTCAAGAACCGATTCTCGGCGCCCAGCAATTACAACATCAGCTCCACTTTGGGCAAGGCAGGACGCAATCGCTAGACCCAAGCCTGTGCCGCCACCTGTCACCAGCGCCCTCTTTCCTTCAAGGCTGTAAACGTTTGGAAAACTCATTTATTAACGCCCATTTCAATCATAATTTTAAAGGTTTCGTCCCGATGGTGATTCCAATAATCAAGCGCCTGATCAGCGTCCGTCCACGCAAATGTTTTAGATATTAACTTTTCGGCAATCGCGCCATGTGATTCCAGGTAATCAATAACGGCTTCAAAATCGATGCGTGTTGCATTGCGCGACCCGCATATGTCCAGCTCTTTGAGATTGAATTGAGTCGTATCGTAACTCACTTCAGATTTTGCGTAGCCCACATATACAATGCGACCGGAAAAAGGGGCAAGCTCAACGGCAGAACGGAATGTCGCCGGTAGCCCAACTGCTTCGATGATAACGTCCGGGCCAGCACCGCCTGTTAGTTCATCTAGCGTTTTACCCAGATCATCAACGTTGGGATTAATAATGGCATCTACACCGAGCATTTTCAGCGTCTTGCTTTTTTGCTGTGATATTTCACTAACAATAGTGCGCGCACCCTGCGCTTGTGCTCCCAATACGGCGCCGACACCAATCATTCCACCGCCTAACACCAGCACGGTATCAGACGCCGACACTTTACCTCGTGTCACCGCATGAAAACCAACAGACAGTGGCTCTACCAACGCCAAATGTGCAGCTGCCAATTTGTCATTAAGGATAAGTCGATCTGCCTTGAGAACAATTTGTTTGCACAAACCGCCGTCTTGCTGAACACCCAGTGTTTGATTGAATTGGCAAGCATTGACCCGCCCTTTTCTGCAAGAGGGGCAATTTCCGCAAGTGGTGTACGGAATAACAATAGCGAATTTGCCGATAGCAAACTCTTCTGAGACATCATCACTGCGAGCCGCAATAGTGCCCCCAATTTCGTGTCCCGGGATGCGCGGTAATTGGACCAAAGGATTAAGACCATTAAACGTATTTAAGTCGCTACCGCAAAGCCCAACATAGTGAACATCTAAAAGAATATCTCCTGCGCCAAGCGTAGGAGCCTCTTTTTCACGGAACTCTGCGTGGCCTATTTTATCGATGACTAGGGATTGCATTTGAGCTCTTCAAAGTTAAGTATGACAGGCGAGATAATTCTCGCCTGTCAGGTAATCTCTTATTGAAAGTCGGCAACGTTATCCGAATCTATCAAGATACCGTCGATAGGAACCAGAGCCGGCGCTTCCTTTCCATCGATAACAGACAACAAACTCTGAACTGACCGAATACCCATTTGAGTATTGTCCTGTTTGATCGTGGCCGTTTGCTCCCCTTCAGCAATGGCAACCAGATTAGCAGGATTGCCATCAAATCCAACGATCACCAGACCTTCAAGCTTGCCAAGCGCTTGCGCTGCGGACACGGCAGATAGAGCACCCGGATCCCATGCTGAGAATATCGCTTTGATATTGGGATTAGATTGCAAGAAATTAGTGGTCGTCTCGAAAGCACAGGCATCTTGCCAATCGCAGATTTGAAAGATCACTTCGTGCCCGGCAGCTTCAGCTGCATTCTTCACACCATCCCGACGAGCGTTACCTGTCTGGTGACCCGCCGAGCCGCCCAATATCAACACAGTGCCTTCGCCACCGAGTTGCTCGACAATGTACTCACCTGCAATGCCGGCTGCAGCAAGATTGTCAGTTTGTATAAGGCTTGAAACATGCGAGTGCTCAATGCCAGTATCCACCGCAACCACGGCGATACCTGCCGAGGCAGCTTTGTCCAGCGATGCATCGAACGCTCGGTTGTCAACCGAGCCAATGATGATGCCGTCCACGCCCATATCAATAGCGCGATCGACAGCATCTTTTTGGGCAGCGGCATCAGGCGAAGATGCGGTCATGTCAATAAATTCTACACCTTGACGCTCAGCTTCTTCGGCAGCTGCCGTAGCCACACCAATCCAGAATGTGTTATCCGTGGAAAACCCCGTGTACGCGATGCGCTTGTCGGCTGCGACAACAGTGCCCGCCATTCCAAACGCAAGAGCTGCTACTGTTGCAGCGGTTTTGAACTTAAATGTCATGTCTATCTCCAATTGATAATATTGCCCAATGTGGGCAGCTAGGTGCTCAGTGGTAAGTCACCGTGCGGGTTTTCGCCAGACATCCCAATAAACGGCCATAATAATAATGACGCCGATCGCAATGCGCTGGTATGAGGTGCCGACGCCCATATAGGACAAGCCAACAATAATCGTTTGCATGATGAGCATGCCCAAAAGTGTCTTGCCTACGCCGCCGCGACCACCAAATAAACTAGTGCCACCGATCACCACAGCCGCAATGGCATACAGCTCGTAGGATTGACCGCGCGCAGGCATAGCAAAATTTAATTTTGACACTTCTAAAATGGCTGCAAGACCAGCAAGCAGGCCGCCCAACATGTAGTAGTAAATTCTACTTTTAGCGATAGGCACGCCCCCAAGGCGGGCGACTTCTTCATTACCGCCAATGGCAAAGGCGCGATTTCCGAGTCGAGTTTTGGTAAGGAACAACCCCGTTAGTATCGCCGCGCAAAACATGATGACTACCGGCACCACATTGCCCGTTCCTAAAAATCTGAACGCATCGGGAAACCGAGACAAATCTCGACCGCTGGCCAATATTTCAGCAAGGCCTTTATAAGCTGTTAATCCGCCTAAGGTCACAATGAAAGCAGGCACTTTAGTCACTACCTGTATAAAGCCATTTAAAGCACCAAGACCTGCTCCGATCGACAGCCCTAATGCGATTGACAACACTGGGTTAAGATTCCATTGCGCTAGAAAAATCCCTGTCGCCACGCCAACGACGGCAAATATCGACCCGACCGACAAATCCAGCCCGCCAGAAATCAGAACAATCGTTGTACCGCAAGCAAGTATGGCTAGAATAGAAGCCTGCCCAAAGATCGACAACAGCGTGTCAAAGCTACGAAAAGGCGGTGACATGATATAGAAGAACGCATAAATGACGGCCAAGGCGGCTAGCACTTGCCAGATCTGTAGAAAGTTATGTTTAAGCAGATCGAGATTACCTATGGCAACACCTGGATTAGAACCAGGCGTGCGATTGTCTTGCACCGGATTCATGCAGTTGCCTCTGTGTTACTTGCGTCACTATCAGTGTTGGTCGCGCCAGTAATGAGCCCCACCAGCGTGTCGCCATCCACATCCTTAACATCTCTTACGGCAACCAACCGACCTAAGCGCAAAACCATCACTCGATCGCAATAATTCAGCACATGCTCCATATTGTGCGTGATCATGATGACCGACAGCCCGTGATCTTTAAGCGAACCTACAAGTTGCATAGCCATTTTGCTTTCACGTACACCGAGAGCGGCAGTGGGTTCGTCCAGAATGGCGATACGCTTGCCGAACATGACTGTTTTAGACAAGGCCACCGCTTGCCTCTGCCCGCCCGAAAATGCCTCAGCTTCGCGATAAATATCCGTAATTCGCACGTCGAGCTTGGCAAACAAAGTTCGGATTTCGTGATCCATTTTCTTGAAATCCAAAACGCCAAAAAATCGTCCAAGCCAATCGTTACGCACAATCTCACGACCCAAGAAAACGTTTTTGGTAATCGAAATTTCGTTGACCAGAGCCAGATCTTGATAAACCGTTTCGATGCCAGCGGCTTTCGCATCGGCCGGGGTATCAATCTGAGCCTGTTTGCCATCGATTCGAATAGCACCTGAGGTGCGAGGAATTGCCCCGGTAATTGATTTAATTAAGGTTGATTTGCCAGCTCCGTTGTCGCCAACAACCGCAAGCACCTCACCGCTGAATAGGGTCAGATCGACTTCATCAAGTGCCACGATAGCGCCGTAATGCTTTGAAATGCCTCTTGCTTCCATCACAGTTTGGGATGGTTCTGGTACTGCTTCTGTCATCCTATGCCTCTGCCTACACGCTTTCCGACATCGATCAGTGTCATTTTGTACATTATCAGTTAAAAACATTTTTAACTTGTGGTCAAGTGTTTATTTTGCATTTTATACATTTTTGGGTTAATTTGAACCATGGATACCAATCACAGACTCGCTTTTGGCTGCGCCAGCCTGGGTGGACTTTACGAGCCCGTTGCCGCCCACGAGGCACACGCAGTACTCTCAGCAGCATGGGATGCAGGCATTCGCTATTTCGACACCGCTCCTCACTATGGTCATGGAGCATCCGAGCGTCGCCTAGGCGACTTTCTACGAAGTCGAGATGGTTGGGTGATCTCCACTAAGGTGGGTCGACTACTTAAACCCGACAAAGCTCCACCGAAGATCGTCCATGGTTTCCACAGCGCGTTACCCTTCGAGCAGAGGTTCGACTTTAGCTATGATGGGATCATGCGCTCGGTTGAAGATAGTTTTCAACGTTTGGGATTGAACCGAATCGACACCGTGTTTGTCCACGACATTGGCGACCCGGAAGCTGGCACAGACACCCTACATCATCGTGCGCAATTGCTTGACAGTGGACAACGCGCGCTAAGCGATCTGAAGTCGCAGGGTGTGATTTCATCGATCGGCCTGGGTGTGAATACGGTTGAAATAGGTGAAGAGCTTTTAGGCAAGATGGAGATTGACCTTATCCTACTGGCTGGGCGTTATACCTTGCTGGAGCAAACCGCTAAGGCTCGCTTGTTCCCCTTACTCGAAACGCATGGTGTCAAACTGGTTATTGGTGGTGTCTTTAATTCTGGCATCCTGGCAACAGGCCCCGTGCCTGGAGCCCATTATAACTATGCTCCAGCTCCTCAACACATACTCGATCTGACTTCGAAAATCGAAGCCGTTTGTGCACGTCACGATGTGCCAATGGCGGCAGCGGCAATACAGTACCCTTCTCAAAGCAAATACGTCGTATCAACATTGATTGGAACGTCCAAGCCTGCATCTGTGTTGCGCAATATCCAGCAATTTAACCAATCGTTGCCACTAGAACTATGGACAGAGTTACAGGAGCTTAAATTAATAGCCTGAGGCAAGTAAATGGTAGCGGGCACGAGGTTGGTTGGACGAGCGATGACCGTTCTCGAGGTGGATTATCCGCAAGAATCAGGCCCCGGACCATTATCCGATATTGCTTTTGGCGTCATGTTTGCTGCGCTAGACGATTAGAAACCCGATGAAATTTACATTGCATCGGGATCCTCTTTTGAGTTCGCGTTGGGGCGGTCTGATGTCAACGTGCGCCAAACACCTACAGGCTGCAGGCGCGATTTTAAATGGGTTTGTGCGCGACACCGGCGAGATCCAAACATTAGGTTTTCCGGTTTTCTCGCGCGGGAGCTTTGCTCAAGACCAAGGCGTGCGCGGCAAAGTACTGGATTACAGAGTGCCTATCAGCATCAACCACCTAACAGTGCAGAGCGGTGATCTGTTATTTGGCGATGATGAGGGCGTACTGGTCATTCCTCAAGCCGTTGAGCAGGAGGCGATTGAGAAAGCACTCGAAAAAGCCAATACAGAAAATGCGGTTGCTGATGCAATACGAGATAGGATGAGTGCGGTCAAAGCGTTTGAGACTTTCGGAGTGATGTAACCATTTCAAAATCGGGGCCCAGCATGTCATGTAGTCACGATATAGACGACGGCGGTAGAACATGATGGATGTTAATTAGTTCCGCTACAATTTTGCCTTTACGAGGAAACGCGTCCAGTTCAATAGTACGTCGAACAAGCGCTTCACTACCACGTTTGCGTAAAGTGGAGAGTCATGAACAATGAAATTGTGAATATGGCGAAGTTGTGATTTGGCGTGAGCCGTCCACTTCACCATTTCTTGATTTCCTTGAGCACATCTCAGCGGTTTCCGTTTTATCGCTTTCAGCATCCTGCTGCCCTCGCCGCACATTCTTAAGCACGTAGAGGCGATACATTATCTCTTCAGTATCAGCCGAGTCCGGCAGCCGTTTAATTGCATCGATTGCTTCCTGTTTAGCATTCTGCATTTTGGTGTTTCTCCACGTCTTGTTGCGCTGTAAGCGCTTCTTTGACCGATTCGTTCGGCCTACGCCTGTTACACGCTCCGCCGTTGATCGTGACATTCCCGCCAGCTCTGGGAACTCTGATCCTATGGCTTTAATCGCTTGTTGCGCATTATCAAACTCTGCGCTTTGCCACAGAACCCGAACTAGCTTAAGTTCTTTTGCCCGTGCTGGCGAATTGAATGAAGTAGCGACACCAGGAGCGAGTTCTTTCTTTCTCTTCGCCATAGTCGACGCCTTGACTGACTCAATCTTTCGGCCATGAGTTACAGAGCCATGTTTTCTCGCAACGTGGTCGATCCATTAGTCATCTGCAGATAGCAGCGTTGCCTTTCCATTCAGACCGCCGGTTGCGTCCAGCACGTATAGGGATGCACGTTCCATCTCTCTAACCTTACGTTCGAAAGTGACTCCGAGACGCCGCCCCGCTGGTGCTGGCTTCTCATTAATAACAATAAGGTCTGGTGCAACAGCTACTTCATCGTTGCGCAGATCTCCAACGAAAGCACCCCACTCGTTCGGGCCATAGATCTTTACAAGTTTTGAAGCGATACCAACCGTGTTTGCCGCTGCTCTACAAAGCTCAATTTGTCTCTTGCGAGAGACCCCAGGCATTGCCGCGACATATGCTCGAGCCGCCTTAACTTGTTTGGTTTTCTGCATGTCGTGATCAGTTATACTTGCCGCACTTGACGAATTCAAGCATTAACTGATAGCTTAGTTCATCGGTCTGCATTTCGGCCTACTGACCTTACTGATTACCTTCTTATATTTTCAATAATAGTGAGCGTTATATACAGAACTGTGCCTTGGCAAATGCAGTAAGCGGACGCTCTACTTGGAAGCTAATTGCCACCGACTTGTTCCGGTTGTGTTTAGGGTTAGAAGACATCTGCCTGCACAGTTATCCTGCATGCTCGCGTGAACTCAGAGGCAGATGGCTGCTAAGCCTCAGTGTGGGAAACCGCGGCTGAGTATTGAGTTGTGTGTTCTCGCGTTGCTGCTGACGCTATGGGGATTGGAACGA
>Ga0209187_1001634_pt1 | contig 24783 bp, 21 predicted proteins | sample BantaG_FD_187430 | JGI IMG/M metagenome (GOLD analysis project Ga0209187, IMG submission 187430) | Marine algal microbial communities from Bantry Bay, Ireland - BantryBay_4 metaG (SPAdes) (version 2) | ecosystem: Host-associated > Algae > Red algae > Unclassified | place: Bantry Bay, Ireland...
ATTTCTAATTTAGTAAAAGTTTTCCACAAAAATTACGTCAACCTATATCATGAGAGAACATTAGGTTTTAGGTTTTAAAAAAAAAATCTATGAACATTGTACAATCCGTCCACGCCGAAAGCTGATGAATTGCATAAGATGGAATATTTTGGATATGATCTTCCGATGCGCAGCTATATTTATTCTGGATCAATATAGGAAGCCGTACCCGACTCTTTTGAGGCGGGGCCCTACTGCTCTTTCAGTAAACTAATACCCTAACAGCTATACCTAATTTCTTTTACAGTGACATTTAAGCTAATACCTAACAGCTAATACCTAATACCTCCTTCAACTCCTTCAACTCCTCACCTATTCGGGCTCATTTTTTTGAAGTCTTTGGTATTCTCTGCTGACCAAGCTTTATCGAAACTCATTTTCTTTTGGTATAGGTCTTCGCCTAATATCTTTTTTACTTCTTCTCGTTGTGCCAATCTGATCTCTTTAGTTTTTTCTACTAAGTTGTCTCCCCCTTTACCTTGCAAGACCTTTATCTTCTCCCCTGTTTTATCATTCAGGGTTTGGATTGATTGGAGTACATCATCCTCTATTTTTAACTCCGCTTGCAAACCATCCCAGTAGGAGTCGGGAGTGAGATTTCGCTTTGGAGCTTTTGATTTCGCTTTGGACTGTTCTTTTGGATTCTTCATTACGGCCTTCGTAGTATCTGCTGCTGCAGAGACACCTTGATCCTTTTCTCCATTACTACAAGATAGACTTAAAGACAGAACAAGGATGACGAATAGTATTTTTATGGTATAATTCATTGTGCATATTTATTTGGCGTTCAATTTACTATGGTTTGAACACTTGTTCAAGTGTTTGGTCTTTTAATTTTGCTGCTTGAAACTAATACTCGTGTGTTTTTTAATTAGTGTATTTGTGAATAAAAATCAATGCGCAGTCTACCTGATTTAGCTTTTACAAGCAAACCTAACGCCTAATACCTAAGCCCTAGTCTCTCTTTGTCTCTGATTTTCTTTTGGCGAGGTATTCTTTAGGACTTAAAACTGGTATTCTTGAGTTCTTAAAGTCCTTTAGATTTCTAGTCACTATTAATTCACATTGTGCCTCAAGCGCAGAATAATACTGAATACCGTCTTCAAAATCTTTAAATTTAGAGTCATTTGAAGCGAGTTCAATTATTTTATCACTCAATGCATATGGCTTAACTAGAACCTTAAATTTCCCGAGAATCAATCGAGCATTTTTAATTTTCATTACATCATTCAATATGTAATATGTATTTACAAGGCTCAAAGATGAAATGAATAATTCTATTTGTTTCCTATCAGAGAGTGAAAACATTTTTTGGCTATCAATATAAAATGGTTCTCGTTTAGCGAGCAAATCAATAATGACATTAGTATCTATAAATGCCCTCATTACTTGTTCTTTTTCTTTAAATAATTATTGCGAGCTGTTTTGTAGTTAAAATTTTCTGGTAGTTTTCCTACACCGCAAAGGCTTTCAACAAGTGGGGATATTTGAATCTCATCTTCCATTTCTAATTTATCGGTCAAGGTTCGAAAGTAGGATTCGATCATCTTAGATAAACTAGTGCCATTATTTTTGGCATATTTTTTTGCTTTATCAATTATTTGTTGATTTAAGCTTAATGTCAATTTCTTATCCATAATTCTGCTTGTTTACGTGTAAATATATAATTTTTACACGTAAATGTCAATCTTGGTTTCACTTTTAGTTATGAGGGTAACTAATAAAACTAAGTGACTATCCGCATATTGGGGAGTAGATGAATTAGTCTACCTTGCTCCTGAAAAGCCTGCCCCGCCTCTTCTTCGCGGGGGAGCTAAGACTAAAGGATAGGGTGAAACCCTATTGTAAAGATCACTATACTTCAAGTCCTGAAGGGACGGCAGAAAACAACGTAAATAGTATACTTTAGCTTCATTCTGCCGTCCTTACAGGACTTAATTTCTATTGTTCACATATTCGATGGGTTGCACAAAAGTTTCACCCATCGCTTTATTCTATCGTCCTTCCAGGACTTTTGGATTGAAAGTTCAATTAAGTTAAAAATTAATATTCTATATCTTTAAAGTCTTAAATTTTTTCTACCAATAACTTTAAAATCAAATCACTCCCCAGTAAGCGGATAGTCAAATATAAATATTATAAAATCTGATTAAGTAAGTATGAAGTAGGCTCCGATGATTGCGCCCAGATCCATCATCAATGCGATACCCATATGCACAATGATTCCTCCCCAAATCGAACGAGAATAGTAGGCAAAAACTCCTAAGACATATCCTCCAAAAAAGGAGCTGATAGCTTCACCTGCAGGTTTACCAAAATGAAATACACAATAGATTGCAGCGGCCGGTAAAATCGCTCTATGACCCAAGAAACGAATCATCCCAATAACTAGTAATCCCCTAAATAGCCATTCTATCAACACAAACCCACTTAAATAAAATGGCTCATAAGCTAAAAAGTAAGGCCAATAATCTTCCTGAAAGTATTTCATTTTCAATCTAGGATAAGAGGATAGAAAATCCACCTGAGTAGAAGCAAATGCAATTAATGGCATCATCAGAAGGAGCATAAAAGCGTATGGCTTCCAATTAAAATCCGAGGTAGTCAATCCATACCAATTTGATTTTACTTTCTCCGCAAACTTATAGAACAGCACTATACAAATTGTATAAATAAATACTGGTTTTGCTGCAAGAATAATTTTCTTATAAAAGTAAAAATCCGTGCTAGTTAAATATTTGGGAATCCAATTGACATCCCACCAAAAAGATTTCTTAAATGACAATAGAAAAATAAAGAAAAGACTAAAAATCCAAAATGCCCGATTACTTATATTTGGAAGTTCTCTTTTAAACAAAATATAGATTGCAATTACATAAAAATATGCAAATCCAAAGTAAAGCGAATAATATAAAAAAGAAATTGGCTCTTTTAAATAACTGTCTAAAATACTATCTTCAAAATCAAACTTATAATTAAAAAAAATAGCCATTATCAGGATAATAATGGTGACCAGATAAACTGGAGCATCAAAATCAATTATTAGAAAATCTCGTAAATATTTAAAGATGGTCTTCACTGTTTAGTAAAGCTACAATTTTAAATACTAAGCGGAAGTAAATTGAAGAAAAGCTGCATCTTAATTGCCTAACTCACATATAGCCAACCAAGACATCATACCAATGCTCAGTCGAAGTGACTCCTCATCAATGTCAAATGTATTCGTATGCACTGGAGAAGTAATACCTTTCTTTTTGTTACCCGTCCCAAGACGATAGAAACAACCAGACATCTTTTGAGAATAGTAAGCAAAGTCTTCTGCAGTCATTCTTATGGGAAGATCGACCACATTTTTTTTACCGATATAATTGATAGCGAAGGATCTAATTCGATCTGTCAGCTTGGGCTCATTGATCAATGATGGATATCCAGTTACAATATTAAATTCACAATTCCCTCCCATCGACTTGGCCATAGACTCAGCGATTTTTTTCATTTTTTTGTGTGCAGAGAATCTCCACTTTTCATCCATCGTACGGAAAGTCCCCATTAGCTTGACCTCGTTGGGTATAATATTCGTAGCTCCTCCTGTAGAATTTATCTTCCCAAATGTAAGGACAGATGGAATGGTAGGATTCGCATTACGACTTACGATTTGTTGCAGTGCCGTGATAATGTGAGAAGTTATCACAATAGGATCCACACATTCGTGTGGCAAGGCACCATGACCTCCCCTACCCGAAACCGTCACATATATTTCATCTGCAGAAGCCATGTATTGACCAGCCCTCAGGCCAATCTTTCCAGCAGCTAACGGTGGATGAACATGCTGCCCAATGATACTCGTTGGTTTAGGATTTGTAAGTACACCTTCTTTTATCAAGATAGATGCTCCTCCTGGAAATTTTTCTTCAGCGGGTTGAAAGATTAGTTTAAGGGTACCACCAAAATCATCCTTTACTTCATTCAATATTTTTGCAGCACCAAGTAAAGATGCCGTATGCACATCATGTCCACATGCATGCATTACCCCTTTGTTTTTTGAGGCATAGGGCACCTTATTAGCTTCCAATATGGGAAGTGCATCTATATCTGCCCGCAAGGCGATAACTTTCTTACTTGGTTTTGTTCCTTTGATATAAGCCACTACGCCATTGTCCGCCCAGCCTGTCTCGTGCTGAATACCGATTGACTTCAACTCTTTGGCTATGAACTTCCCCGTCTTTACTTCTTGGTAACTTAGTTCAGGGTTTTGGTGGAGATGTCTGCGTATTTTTTTTACGGAGGTGAAATTTTTATCCGCTGCTTTTTTGATTCTATACTGTAGCTTCATCGAGTATGAGTTTATGAATAATGTTAGGCACTTGAAATCTTGGTCCATGTTGCTTTTCATAATGTGCGCAACGGGCGATGAAAGCCTCTTTTCCGTAGTCATTAATATACTGGATCGCCCCGCCTTTGAAGGCAGGAAAACCCCAACCATAGATACTACCAAGATTTGCTTCTGCGACAGACTTTACTACACCTTCGTGCAAACACCAAAGTACCTCCAATACTTGCACAATTAACAAGCGCTCTTTGGGCTCGTTAAAATCAAAAACTACCTGTGTTATTGGGAAGACAGATTCTAATTCTGTCCAGATTCTCAATCGCTCAGCATCCTTCTCCGCATACTCATAAAACCCTCTTCTCGTAGGTCGACCTGGACGATCCACCTCGTCTATCATTTTATTGATGGCAGAGACCGATGGATGCGGAATATACCTAGGCCCATAATGCTTATCAGCCTGTTTTTCATAATTCAAAACTAGGTTCAAACTTATAGAGTCTGCTAAAGCCAAGGGTGATCTAGTCATCCCTGCTTGCTTACCTAGATTCTCTATAGAGGCCGCAGAAAATCCCTCTTGCAGCATCTGAATACCTTCTAAAATATAAGTGTTCTGCACCCTCGCAGCAAAGAATCCCCAATTATCTTTAACCAAAACAGGAATCTTTTTGATCTGCTTTACAAAATCGAAAGCTCTGGCTATAGTCTCGTCTGACGTTTGCTTTCCGCGTACTACTTCACACATATGGATTTTCTCCACAGGGCTAAAGAAATGCAAACCAATGTAATTCTCTGGATGCTTGAACACCTCCCCTAAATCAGATATTGGTATAGATACCGTATTGGTTCCAAAAAACGAATAGCTATCGACATAAGGCTCAGCCTCTTTAGCGACTTTAATTTTCAAGTTTTTATTTTCGAAAACTGCCTCTATAATTAGATCACACTTTTCAAATAATCCTATTTTTTCGGTGGATACAAAATTTGACTTTGCAGTGTCAGCTAATAGCTGTGAGATTCTACTTGAAGCGACCATAGCATCTAACTTAGAGTGAACCTCTTCTTTCCCCTTTTGGGCTACAGCTTCTGAGACGTCTTTCATCACCACTTCTATACCATGCAGTAAACAACTCAATGCTATACCTGTACCCATAATACCAGCACCAATAATTCCAACTTTACGGGCTCTGAATTTTCCAAATCCCAAAGGGCGCATCTCACCACCCTTAACTTTATTGAGATCAAACCAGAAAGTCTTCATCATATTCTTAGTATCCTGCTTCATCACAAGTTCTGAGAAATGTTGACTTTCAATTTTACATGCCGTATCAAAGTCCAATTTTATACCCTCCGCTAAGGTATTTAATATAGATAGATGCGCTGGAAAATTCGCGTAGTTTGATTTAATTAGTGAGGCGGTTAGTCTTTGTACAGTCTTGAGCGTTTCCCCAAGTTTATTCTTGGATACTGGTGGCTGACCTGCTCTTTGATCCCATACTCTACTTCCTTCACTATTTTGTCTTATCCAATTTGTAGCGGCTGAGATCAAATCGTCTTGATGTTCTACTATTTCATCGATGATACCTCTTTCAAGTGCTTCCCTCGGATTGAATTTCTTTTGAATAGTTAGAGCGTGATATGCATTTTCTATACCGAGCATCCACAATAATCTAATACTTGCTCCTCCACCAGGCATCAAGCCCAGCTCAATTTCTGGATTTCCCAATTTGATTTTGTTATTGTCTACAGCAACTCTGTAGTGGCAAGCAAGCGCCATTTCAAAACCAAGTCCTAAAGAAGATCCGTTGATAGCTGCTACTACAGGCACTCCTGGTGCTTCTAGTTTTCTATAAAAATTTTGTATGTCCTGAGAGTAAGCATAGAGCTCTTCAGGAGAATTTGTCTTGTATAAATACTCCAAATCTCCACCCGTCAAAAAACTCTTTTTTGAAGAAGTAAAGATGACCCCTTTTAACTTTCCCTTCTTTTTCTCTTGGAGTAGATGATCTAGGACTGGCTCCAGTGCTTTATATAGTTGATGGTTTATAATATTACCATCTCTACCATCCATCTCAAGATTGATGACTGCTATATTTTCAATATCCTTTTTGTATTGTATCATATACCTTACTTATACAATTTCTATAATCGTAGATATTCCCATTCCACCACCTGCACACAATGTTACCAGTCCAGTGCTTTTATTTGTTCTGATCAATTCATTCATTAGCGTCCCGAGTATCATGCAACCCGTAGCACCTAAGGGATGTCCCATCGCAATAGCGCCGCCATTTACATTTAGGGAAGCAGGATCAATATCCATATCTCTTTGAAATTTTAAAACGGGAGAAGCAAATGCCTCATTCATTTCCCATAAATCGATATCACTTTTTAGCATACCTGCACTCTTTAGAGCCCTCTTCGATGCAGGTGTCGGTCCTTGCAGCATAAGGGTCGCATCCGTACTTGCATTACCCACAGACACTATCCTTGCTTTGGGCTTGAGTCCTAATCGATCTCCTACCTCTTTATTACCGATCAGCATTAGAGCCGCTCCATCTACTATACCACTAGAATTACCTGCGGTATGGAGATGATTTATTTTTTCTACTACAGGATATTTACGCAAAGCAATGGCATCAAAGCCAGAATGACCAATACCTTCGAAGGCAGGTGTTAACTTGGACAATTGATCCATATTAGTATTCGGTCTGATAATTTCATCTTTTTCTAAAACTAACATCCCAGCTGAATTATACATAGGTATAGTATAACTGTCAAAATACCCCGCCTCCCAAGCCTCGGCAGCTCTTAATTGAGATTGCAGTGCATATTTATCTAGTTCCTCTCGGCTATACTCTTCTATCGTGGCTATCAGATCGGCAGATATTCCTTGTGGTACATAACCGATATGTGCAATCACATCTGGATCAAATAATAGCGGACCTCCATCTGACTCGATATTGGCTCTGCTCATACTTTCCAGCCCGCCCGCAATTAGTAGATTTTCCCAGCCGCTTCTGATTTTCATGGCAGCAAGATTGACCGCCTCTAAGCCTGATGCACAAAAACGATTGAGTTGAAATCCAGAGACTTTATTACTCCAGTCCGAAAACAAAAGCGCAGACTTGGCAATATTGGCCCCTTGTTCCCCTACTGGAGAAACGCAACCAATAATGGCATCATTCACATAACTCGTATCAAGATCGTTTCGCGCTTGGATTTCATTAAAACAATTGGCAAGTAATTCTATCGGTCTGATTTGGTACAGAGCTCCAGTCTTTTTCCCTTTGCCACGGGGAGTCTTGATCGCATCATATATAAAGGCTTCGTTCATCTCAGCTTTTCAGTCGGTTTTAATACTTCACATCTGGAAGTAAATTTTAAAGATCAAATTTAACCATAATCTTCACCATATCTAAAATCAATTCTGTTTTAGCGTGTGGCCATCCACTGAGAAAACAAAAAATGTTTCTTTTGTCTATATATGCAGTTTTAGAGTGGACGCACCTGTAAAGATCGTTTAGATTTTTGCAGATATTTGATTTTGTCTATCTTGCCGCAAAAGTGGTATCCATGTCTAGAAGAAATAATAAAAAACGCATAACACCTTTTACCAAGCTAATTCTATTTCTAGTGATATCTACACCATTCATCTATCTAGGCATATCATATGCTACTGGTCAAGATGGTATCGGCAATATTAAATCTATACTTGGCTTTAATAAAAAAACGGATAAGGAAACCAAAAGTTATATCCCAAACAACAGTATCAGCGCAGAAGAGCGAGATCAAATCTATCAACAGATAGAAGATATGAAAAGGCTGTTGAGGGATAAAAATCAAACAATTGCTAAACTTGAAGCCAAAATAAAGGCTTTAGAGTCTTCTGATAATAAATAAAATAGCATTCATTTTTTTTAACATACATTTGTTGACCTCAAAAATCGTTGTGTCGTAGATCTATTTAACTTTGCGGTTTTTAAAACAAATAACAAAACTATAAATAATATAATCATGACTCATATACTAGTAAATGACGGGATACATCCTGATGGACAAAAGATGATGGAAGATGCAGGATTCACTGTATCCACAACTAAGATCGCTCAAGAAGATTTATTAACTAAACTTCAAGATTTTGATGCCATTTGTGTTAGAAGTGCAACGAAAGTGAGGAAAGACCTGATAGACGCTTGTCCTAACTTAAAAGTCGTAGCTAGAGGTGGCGTAGGTTTAGATAATATAGATGTTGACTACGCTAAATCTAAGTCCATCGAGGTAATCAATACACCAGCTGCCTCCTCTGAAGCAGTAGCTGAATTAGCCTTTGGCCATATTTTCAACCTATCTAGGTTTTTGCATGCTTCTAATCGTGATATGAGTAGTGGGGATTTCAAAACATTGAAGAAGTCTTATGCAAAAGGGAGCCAATTGCGAGGTAAGACGCTAGGAATAATAGGTCTGGGCAGAATAGGACAAGAAACTGCTAGAATCGGTGTATCTCTTGGGATGACAGTATTGCCAGTAGACAAGATGATAGATAAAGCAACCATCAATTTAAGATTAGGTAATGGAGCTTCAGATGTGTCGGTAGATATAGCAACAGTAGAGATGGACGAAATGCTCGCAAATGCTGACTATATATCCGTCCATGTTCCATTCTCAGGTGGTAAAGCACTCATTGGAAAAGAGGAAATAGCTAAAGTTAAGAAAGGTGCTATTCTTGTTAACACCGCTCGTGGCGGCACTTACGACGAAAAAGCATTGTTAGAAGGTCTTGAATCTGGACAACTTGGAGGTGTAGGTCTTGATGTTTTCGAAAATGAGCCAAATCCACTAAAAGATTTGTTAAATCACCCTCGTATTTCGGTGTCACCGCATATAGGTGCTGCGACTTCTGAGGCACAGAGAAATATAGGTATAGAGCTAGCTGAGAAATTAATTAAACATTTGGGTTAATTTTATTCATGTCACATATTTAATAATAGAGTGGACTCATATACAAGTTTTGGTGTACATATTGATATACCAAGGTGTAATTAACCCAAAGAATAATTAACACAATAATGTATATGCGATTTTCGCTACTATTAATTTTTTCCTTAGGATGTATATGGGCTCAGGCTCAATATGCCTCGCTTGAGGAAAATGAGCGCCGGACCCCAGCCGACCCGAGAGTAGAGGCTGCAGTACCCGATAAACTTATTCGAAAGTACAAAAGAGATGCAGCTAGATTGGCATTGAGGCTAGAAGCTGGTCCTGAAGATTTGCGATTTAGTAATATCGAAATTCCGTACGAAAAGATTGAGTCTATCTTTGAGATGTTAAAGAGTGTATATCTTTCTGGAGAGACAGGCAAAGCGATCGCAAGATGCAATGTGCACACCTTTCCGAATCCATCAATAGATCAAATAAAAATCATTTACAGCAAAGACGCAGAGTGGGCTAATTTGCTCAATGAAGGAATTGCAGAAACCACTTCCGAAGAATTTAATGACTTGCTTGACGAATTTGATCTAGTTATTGAGAATCAAAAGCAATGGACAGATACAGAGGATGTACTTGTGATTAGAGCAGCGGGACCAATCAACATGGCCGCACTTGCAAATGAGTTTTACAATATTGACGGAATTACCGAAATAGATCTTGGTATACCTGAAGTAAAAGGTAACGACATAGAAATAGAAAAAACAGCCGAAGGTTGGAACGTAATATATATCTTGACGATAGGTAGTTCTTTATTAGATACTACTCGCAAGCAACACACATGGACCTATCAGATAAGTGATAATGGAAATGTAGATTTCATATCTGAAGATGGAGAGCCAATTCCAGAATGGATGAAATGTGAAAACGTGCCACTAACTAACCTCTTCGGAGGATAAAATACTCTATAAAACCAAAATACACCAACCTTTCTGATCTTTATCAGAAAGGTTTTTGTTTTTTATGCTATGTATAATAATTTGCAGCATGGCTCTCCAGTTTCAACATTACACTTTTGATGAACTAAGTACCTCCTTGTTATATAATATCATGAAGGTTAGACAAGAAGTATTTATAGTCGAACAAAACTGCCCCTATCTTGATGCTGATGGTAAAGACCAGGCGGCATATCATCTACTCGGAACCTACGAAACGGATGAGGTAGTAGCCTATACAAGACTCTTACCCAAAGGTGTTTCCTATCCTGAGTATTGTAGTATTGGCAGAGTGCTAACTACTGAAAAAGCAAGAGGGCAAGGTGCAGGTAAAGATATCATGCTCCAATCTATCGCAACTTGTAGAAAGCTTTTCTCTAATCAAAAAATCAAAATTTCTGCGCAAAGCTATCTCGTGAAATTCTATACTGATCTTGGTTTTGAACCGACTGGGGAAACCTATCTAGAAGACAATATTCCTCATATGGCGATGATTTATTCGGAAGTGTAATTTGTTTCAACAAACTTATCAGTTTTAGTTTTGCAAGTAGAGCCCTTTTAGAATTTTCGTTTTTGAAATTAATTCCAATTTTATTTCTGCGTTGACAAACACTATATAGACAATATATCTGCGCCCTGAAAGGGCAGTATAGATTAGCATGGGGCATCGCCCCATGAACGCACAAAAACTTTTTTAAGCCCTGAAAGTGGCGGAATAGATAGGGGTTGTAAAACAAAAATCCTCGGGGAATTCGCTATTCGCTCCCCATGAAAACAAAGTAGCTTTCCAGAGCTTAAAAATAAATGAATAGCTGAACGTCGTACACCACATGATAAAATGATGATGTGTTCGCTATTCCGCTCTAACAGAGCTTAAGAGAAAAACACCAATCTACTAGTGGCGGTGCTACTAGTAGATTTATTTAACTCTGTTGGGGTATGGTTTTTATTTCGATGACTATTTGTAAACTTTGATTTTTACATCTACTTATATAGACATCGTCAATAGTACATCTACAGTCTTTCGGCTACAAATCAAGACATACAAATGTTAGGTTCAAAGAATCTTTCAAACTCTGGATATTTGCACCCCAATTAAATCACCCACCCCCGGACAAGGGATCGAAAGGGCTTGGTCCCGATTTTTTTTCGGGACGGGAGCGAAGCGGACCCCGATAGAGCGCGGTGCTGACGCTTTTTAGTCAGCATGGTCCCCAATAAAAAAGAGGTCACCTCAACAAAGAAGTAACCTCTATAATTATATATTTAAAATTTTACGCTGTCTGTTTTGCCAAAAGTGTGCCTTGCGCTGCATCTAGTATACGACGAACTTCTACCCCATCTGGTGCTTGCGCATATACTCTCAATACTGGTTCCGTACCTGAAGGTCTAATCATCACCCAGCGATCTTCTGCCAACCAAAACTTATACCCATCAATACTTTCCGTCTTACCTACCTTGTAATCTCCGAAAGCAGGGTATACGCCATTTTTACAATTTTCAATAATGCTGTGCTTCAACTCATTCGTGATATGCAGGTCGTCTCTGCCTGTAGAAAAGGAGCCTACCATATCATAAATATCCTGAACCAATTGCTTGATTGTCTTCCCTGTCTTGGCCATAAACTCCATGATCAATAGTCCCATCCAGATACCATCGCGCTCTGGAATATGCCCCTTGACCGCAAGTCCCCCTGACTCCTCTCCTCCAACTACCACGTCCTCGTTAATCATAATCTCAGCGATATATTTGAATCCAATCTTGGTGACTTCTACATCTAAACCAAATTGCTCAGCAAGCTTCACCATCTTGTCAGTCACAGAAAAAGTTACGATCACCTTTCCAGTTTCGTTCTTATGCTTCACCATATAATTTAGCAAAAGCAAAAGCAAATGGTGAGAATCTACAAAGTTGCCATCCTCATCGTACATTCCGATCCGATCCGCATCTCCATCATTGGCAAGACCAACGGTGATACTTGGATCGTTCTTGATTGTATCAGAAAGTTCTTGAAGATTCCTATGGATCGGCTCTGGTGCTCGACCCTTGAATGAGGGATCATCGTCGCAGTGAAGCAATACCGCACCAGGAAGCAACTGACGAACAGCACTCTGCCCAGCACCATACATCGCATCGTAGGCGATCTTGAAATCTGCATTATTGATCAAGTCCAAATCAAAATTTGCTCGGACATGATCTAGATAGATAGTCTCCAAATCAACATATTCCAAAAGTCCTTTTTCCTCCATCGTAGCAAGTGGCATACCCTCCACACTGCATATGTCTGGAAGCAATGCCTCCACAGCTGCAATATCAGAAGGTATAGTAGGTCCTCCAAAATTGGACTTCAATTTAAAACCATTATAGGTCGGTGGGTTGTGACTCGCGGTGATCACTACACCTAGATCAGAATTGGTCTTTACTACGCCCAAAGAAACCATGGGAGTAGAAACAAATCCTTTGGCAAGTTTAACTTTTATGCCGTGGGCACCAAAAATACTTGCCGTAGTCTCAGAAAATAATGGACCACCAAATCGACAGTCGTGACCAATCACAACAGACTTATAGCCTTTGTCTTTCATCCATAGCGCAGTAGCTTCTGTAACTCGCTTTACATTATCTACCGTATAATCATCAGCTATGATCGCTCTCCAACCATCGGTACCGAATTTAATCCTTTTCACCATTATTTTGTCTTTATTTCTTTAGGACAAGATACGGAATTTATAACTTGAGGTTATAATATAATCTGTAAAACACAGGATTTCATGTATCTTTAGCCAAGCCCTACAATGGGGCTCATGTGCATCGTTAAAGGATAAAATCAGTTTTTGAATACTATGGAAGATCAGTTTTGGCATAAAGGATTGAGAAAAAAATTAGTTGCTTCGATCAAAGCCAAGGGAATTACTGACATTGATGTTCTCCATGCAATGTATGCGTTACCGAGACACTACTTCTTCGAAAAAGCTTTTGCTGAGATTGCCTATGAAGACAAAGCCTTCCCTATAGGAAATGACCAAACCATCTCTCAGCCGTACACTGTAGCCTATCAAACGCAGCTGTTGAATGTAAAAAAAAGGGATCATATCCTAGAGATTGGTACGGGCTCAGGATATCAAGCTGCTATACTAGCCTTACTCGGTGCTAGAGTATTCACCATAGAGCGGCAACAAGATCTGTATCATAAAGCTAAAAAAATGCTGCACTCTATTGGATTAAAAAGTATCCGATGCTATCATAAAGATGGATATAAAGGCTTGGCAGAATTTGCACCATTTGATAAAATTATCGTCACTGCAGGGGCCGAGCTAACGCCTAAGACATTATTAGATCAATTGAAAGTCGGCGGTTGTCTCGTGATACCTGTAGGAAGAGGTACTCAAACGATGATGCGTATAAGCAAAAAGACAGATGGTAGTTTTAAGACCGAAAAATTTGACAAGTTCAAGTTTGTTCCTTTTCTCAATGGGCTTGAAAAAGGATAAGGGCTGATTAGATATCTAGCCCTCATCTTATTATCTTGAGTATAGGGTGTCATTAATTATATTAAGAACTAGTACTAAATCTTCCTTCCTTTAGCCACTCGACTTTGGACTTTAGTTTTCTTTATTTTCTTTAAGTCAATCATCAAAGCGGAAAATGCACTTTCTCTATCTGTTTGGTATGTCCTACCGTTGTAGGTCACGACGCCTCCATTTTTTTTCCACTCTTTAGCCAAAAGTACATATCGATCGCCTACTTTAGGATTGGGTCCAAACATCAAGTACCGTCCATCGTCCTCACTTTCGAATGAAATCGCAATTCTGTCACTTTTTGGATTCATGGCCAATACCCCTGGAGTACCTTTCGCAATAATTATCTCTTCCACCTTTCTTCCATTCACCATTCTTACCTTACCATCTTCGATCTTGGATTCGCCAGACCTAAAGTCACGATAGAGACGAATATCTCTAGAAACATAAAATTGAATTTTTTTAAGATCCGATTCGGACCAAGCATTTTCGTCTTGTAAGTTCTTGGTAAAGGGGCTTAGTCTAGGACTACAATTGAATAAACTAGCTGTAAAGGCGAATAAGACCAGATATTTGATGATTTTCATACAGATGGTTTTTTAAAAAAATGAACAAATGATTGTATAGAACAATATATACAGATTAACGCCCCAAAACCACGCTATTAATACTGTTTAACCGTGGCTTAACTCCATTTTAACGTCACAAAATCGCATTTTTTGCTTAAAACAGACATTCCTTTATGTGCACATTGCTAGTATTATATAACAATTTAAAACCCGGAAGGAATGATAGCAAAGTATCTAAAATTAAAATCCTTCCCCCAAAATCTATATTTGGGGCTTTTTATGTTCATCCCATTTATGATGAATGCTGAAGTTGAATATTCAGAAGCACTAACCGTTAATTCTGAAGAATTCGAAATTGGAAACTTTTTGTCTTGGGTAACTTCATCTGAGATCAAGAGTAAGGCTTTTTATGTGGAAAAGTCCATTAATGGTGTTGATTTTGAAAGTATAGCTGACATTGAAGCAGCTGGATTTTCAAATAAAGAAATCACATACCGCTATATGGATATTCAAGTAACGGACAAAACTGTATACTACAGACTGCGTCAGGAAGACAGTGATGGTACTGAGAGTATCACACAAATGGTAAGAGTGGAGAAAAAATTGTCCAACAACTTCATGATCGCTGATTTTAGTGATATTGCAGTACAAGATAATTTTTATGTGAGCATTAATGCATTCAGTTCAGGAGAGTTAGAGTATACGTTGAAGTCCTACAAAGGGGACGTCATATTCCACTCTACTAGAAATCTTGATGAAGGCTTAAATGAATTTGAAATTAACCTTAGAGATGAAAAAGCAGGAAAATATTCTGTGACTTTCAAGATGGGTGATGAGGTAGAGAAGCTTAATATATTTAGAGCTGAAGACGAATTCACAAATAAACCAAATGTAGCTAGCAAGAAGGGTAATAATGGAGGATAATTTTATATCCACAGTAATTACCTAGCCTACATCAAAAACATACCATAGATGCGAAAGCATCATAGACATGTTAGAGTTTAACATACTTTGAGAACGTAATAGAGCAGTTAGTCGCAAAACTAACTGCTCTTTTTTTGGATTAGAAAAAAGCTTGGACTAGCTGGGTAGACTTGGCTAATCAATACTAGTTACGATATGATTAAGACTCGCTACTTTTACAAACACATTGATATCCAATTACCCTAATCATAACTATATTGTGTAGAATAAAGACTTATACATTACTGAATATTGAGATGTACTTAAATCAACTCAAGCTATAGTAATTTAGCATAAAAAGATGTAACTTACAGAAGTCCTTTTCTTTAACTGATTGCAGATTATTAAACTTTTTAAATCTTAAAAGCGAAATGATTGCAAAAAATCCAAATTCTAACCCTTACCTTAATATTCTATATTTATCTCTTTTGATGTGCATCCCATTTATGATGCAATCACAAGTGGTATATTCAGAATCGCTGAAAGTAACTTCTGAAGAATTTAAAGCTGGCAACTTTTTATATTGGGTAACTTTATCCGAAAATAATAGTAAAACTTTTTTTGTAGAGAGGTCTGTTAATGGTGTTGAATTTGAAAGTATAGCTGAAATTGACGCTGCTGGAATTTCAAATAAAGAAATCACATACCGATACCTGGACATTCAGGGAACGGATAAAGTTCTTTATTACAGACTTCGTCAAGAAGACAGATATGGTATAGAAAGTACAACGCCGATATTAACAGTGGAGCGAAAATTAGATAATAACTTTATGATCGCTGACTTTACTGAAAACCCTCTTAGAGACTATTGTCAGGTGACTCTTCAAATATTTCAACCTGGAGAAATGAAATACATGATAGAGACTTATAAGGGAGATACCATTTACAATTCAATGAGAATGGTAAATGAGGGACTTAACGAATTTGACTTTAATTTTAGCGACAAGAAACCTGGAAGATATGCTATAAGATTTAAAATGGGTGATGAAGAAGAAAGACTGAATATGATTAAGGTAGAAAACTAAAAAATACCTGTCTGATATAAAAGCCCTAATTATGACAGTTAGTAGCAATACTAGCTGCTCTTTTTTCTTTTGGATTGAAAGAAAGCTTGCAGTAATTGTAAAGATTCTTCAGCAAATGGCCCTTGCACGACCTTGGTCTTCGGGTGCAGAAGGTTGGAATATCTCTCGTAACCTTGTATTGGGTCCTTAGCCGCATATACAAGTCTATCTAGCTTGGACCAGAACAAAGCACCAGCACACATCACACAAGGTTCTAGTGTGACGTATAAAGTGCAATTGTTCAGGTATTTGTAACCTACATTTGAAGTAGCAGTCGTGATCGCAAGCATCTCAGCATGCGCAGTGACATCATCTAACAGCTGAGTTTGATTATGCGCTCTAGCTATGATCTGATTTTGGCTTACTACTACTGCACCTACGGGAACCTCACCACTATCATATGCCTTTTGTGCCTCGGCATAGGCCTGCTTCATAAAGTATTCATCGTCTTTAAGTTCTAACATAGATAATTGCTCTGCTAATTATTTAATTGGACTGAATCTGGCAATACAGTTCAAACTACTTTCAAATAAAGAGAAAAAGTTGTAATTTTGCGCATGGAACAAGTAAATTCTTTACAAAATATCTCCGCTCAAAATGGCCTTACCTCTAAGACCATATACGAAGCCCTTACTTTTGACGATGTACTTTTGATACCCGCTCACTCTGAGGTGCTACCTAGAGATGTAGATATTTCTACTCAGCTCACTACGGATATACGCATTAATGTGCCGATCGTCTCTGCCGCTATGGACACCGTTACGGATCGAAATTTGGCTATTGCTATCTCTAGACAAGGTGGAATAGGTATGATCCATAAGAACATGTCCATTGAAGCACAAGCTGAAATGGTTAGATCTGTAAAGCGGTCAGAAAGTGGTATGATCATCGATCCTGTCACTTTACGGGTAGATTCCACATTAGCGGATGCTTTGAAGTTGATGAATAAGCACAAGATTGGAGGTATCCCTATCATAGATAACGATACCAAGCTGATCGGCATTCTGACCAATCGTGATTTACGATTTGAGACCAATTTTAAAAAACCAGTCTCTGAGCTAATGACCAGTACCAATTTGGTCACTGCTCCAGTCGGAACTACCCTGGAACAAGCCAAAGAAAGTCTACAAAAAAATAAGATAGAAAAGCTGCCTGTCATAGATGACCATGGTAAGCTTGTGGGATTGATCACTTTCAAAGATATCATGAAGGTGCAAAACTTTCCGCTATCCTGTAAAGATAAATTTGGACGTTTGGTAGTTGGCGCTGCCGTTGGCGTTACGAATGACATTCTTGATCGAGTGGGCGCATTGACTGCTGTAGATGTAGATGTGATTACGATCGATACCGCACATGGTCACTCAGCAGGAGTACTGCAAAGTGTCAAGAAGGTACGCCAAGAGTTTCCTCACCTACAGATCATCGCAGGTAATGTGGCGACAGGTTCTGGTGCCTTAGCACTTGTAGAGGCAGGTGTCAATGCTGTCAAGGTTGGTGTTGGTCCAGGTAGCATATGTACTACACGAGTAGTAGCAGGTGTAGGTGTACCTCAATTATCCGCCATCATGTACGCAGCGCATGCGATCAAGCATACTGGTGTCCCGATCATAGGTGACGGCGGTATTCGATATACAGGTGATATATCCAAGGCGCTGGCTGCGGGAGCGAGTACCATTATGGCAGGTTCTCTTTTTGCCGGCGTCGAAGAAGCGCCTGGTGAGACCATTATATATGAGGGTAGAAAATTTAAGACCTACCGAGGTATGGGTTCCATCGGTGCCATGGAGGTTGGCTCCAAGGACAGATACTTTCAAGATGTGGAGGACGATATTAAGAAGTTAGTTCCAGAGGGTATCGAAGGACGTGTTCCTTACAAGGGGCACTTGGCAGAAGTGATGGTTCAATATATAGGTGGCCTTAGAGCGTCCATGGGTTACGTTGGCGCGGGTACTATCCCATCACTACAAAATGCACAATTTGTAAAAATCACTGGAGCGGGTATTATTGAATCTCATCCTCATGATGTCGTGATTACTAAGGAGTCTCCTAATTATAGCCGAAGATAATTTTCAATGGGCGATGTGCAATTTTCGAATTGCAATGACATGTAGGCAATAGGCAGTTAAAATGTTAAACTTACAATTGGACATTATCGTTCTTTATTGAACATTGAAGGATGAGTCCACTCCGGAAACTCACAAAACAAAAAATGTTTCTTTCGGCGATATTTTTCATTTTCTCAATACACTGATGCTCAGGCACGCCAACGAGTTGTCGCACAGGCATCACTGAATTTCCAAAATCAAAAATCTCATCCAAAAGATTCCATTTTATGCAATTCGTCAGTTTTCGGAGTGGACTCAAGGATTGTAAATTGAACATTGTTTTGGGGCCTACCCGACTCCACGAAAAGCTACATCGGGTCGCTACCTTACGCAGCTCGCTATCCGCTCGGCCTCTTCATTTCCCCGCCTGAAAATAGTCGGGCAAGCCTTCGAGTCTGTCTCCCTCCGGTCGCCACTACTCCAGATCGCTAGTCCAAGAATAATCAATTTTCAATGTGCAATGTATTTTTATCCTGTATAATGAACATTGAAAATTGTTAATTAAACTGTACCTTTGCATTCAAATTAGCAGAATTCTATTACAAATTTTAAAAACAACAATAATAATATGCCTGCAACTAAAGCACGTACTAAATCAAAGTACAAAGTAAAAGACATCAATCTTGCTGATTGGGGTCGCAAAGAGATTGCCATTGCAGAACATGAAATGCCAGGTTTGATGGCATTACGTGAAGAATATGGTAAGAAAAAGCCACTTGAAGGAGCTAGAATTGCAGGTTGCCTGCACATGACTATCCAAACAGCAGTGCTTATCGAAACATTAGTAGAGCTAGGAGCTGAGGTGACTTGGTCCTCATGCAACATTTTCTCTACTCAAGATCACGCTGCTGCAGCTATCGCCAAAGCTGGTGTTCCTGTTTATGCTTGGAAAGGTATGAACGAAGAGGAGTTTGACTGGTGTATTGACCAGACTATCCGTGGTTTCAAAGGTGGTAAGCCTTTAAATATGATCCTTGATGATGGTGGCGATTTGACCAACCTTGTTTTGGATAAGAATCCTGAGCTTGTTGCTGGTATCAAAGGATTAAGTGAAGAGACCACTACAGGAGTTCATAGATTATATGAGCGCATGAAGAATGGTACGCTTTCTCTACCTGCTATCAATATCAATGACTCAGTTACGAAGTCAAAATTTGATAACAAGTACGGATGTAAGGAATCATGTGTAGATGCCATCAGAAGAGCTACTGATGTCATGATGGCCGGTAAAGTAGCTGTTGTTGCTGGATACGGTGATGTAGGTAAGGGTTCTGCTGCTTCTCTAAGAGGTGCAGGATGCAGAGTTATCGTTACGGAGATTGATCCTATTTGTGCGCTTCAAGCTGCAATGGATGGTTTCGAGGTAAAGAAAATGAAGAACGCTATCCCTAGAGCTAACATCGTGGTAACCGCTACAGGTAACAAAGATGTGATCACAGAAAAGCACTTCAAGATGATGAAGGATCAAGCTATCCTCTGTAACATCGGACACTTTGATAATGAGATCGACATGGCTTGGATCAATAAGAAAGCAAATGCTAAGAAGATGGAAATCAAGCCTCAAGTAGATATGTATACTATGAAGGATGGTAAGAAGTCAAAGAGCATCATGATTCTTGCAGAAGGAAGATTGGTTAATCTTGGTTGCGCTACTGGTCACCCATCATTCGTAATGTCTAACTCTTTCACAAATCAAGTTCTTGCACAATTGGAGCTTTGGAATAATACAGATAAGTATGAAAACAAAGTGTACATGTTGCCTAAGCACTTAGATGAGAAAGTAGCAAAATTACACCTCGCGAAAATTGGTGTTGAGCTTGAAGAACTTTCTAAAGATCAAGCTGACTATATCGGCGTCAAAAAGAAAGGCCCATTCAAGCCTGAATACTACAGATATTAATAATAAAAAAAGGGTGATGCTGAAAAGCATCACCCTTTTTTTATTATTAATATAATGGTGAATGGTAAATTATGAATTATGAATTTACCAAGTTAGACCTTCGGTCTCAATTCGATCCTATTATATCACCACCTCATTAACTACATAAGTATTTCTTTGTTTCCTGCTGAACTTAGCAGCAATGCTAAATCACGTTTGGCATTCATAATTTACCATTCACAATTTACCATTAAAAAAAAATTTACGCTATACTCAGCTGCGGTACTTCCGTAATCACCCTGATTTCACGATGATTCTTGATGCCATCAATGATTGCAGCACGATTTTCCTCGGAGAAAGTAGCTAAATTAAGATCAAACATCCGGCCATGGAAAGTATTTGGGCTAGACATCCACAGCACATTATTCAGCAATTTATATTTAGTCGTTTCATATGGAAAGACAAAGATATTCTCATCTGAAGAGGCCCCTTCCCAAAAAATAGTTAGTGCCTGATCATCTACGATCACCTTTAAGACATTCCCCACTATAGGAAATACCATAATAGACAGTAAATAAGAGTAGAAAATCAACCAGCAAAATGTAGCTACGCACATCACGGCCCAATTAAAGACAGGATATGTGACCAACAAATAGATCAAACCCACCAGTGCCGGAATCACCAAATAGGAACTTACTTTATAGACTTTATATAAATAATCAGGCATACGCATCATAGGATAGTATAAACCTAATTTATTTCTATAAGATTTGCTCTTATATTTATACATTAAAGTCTCAGGAAGGTAAATCAAGGTACCAATGATGATACCTAGGATAGCGAAGTTGAAGCTGATATTGAAAGCTGTTGCCACAGCGATGATAAATAGGAAAGCTGTTATAAACCAATAAAAACCTTTGTTACGAAATTGGTGATATTGGATGATGTGATTTTTAAGTTTTGAGTTTCCCATGTGTAAAAACAGAATTGTTAGTTTAGAAAATTATTAGCTTCACAGTAATAACGTTTTGAAAAGTCATTTTGCATTTCAATAGCTAAATAATTTTCAATAATAAATCAAGATTGTCTTTGCCGCAATACCTCATATAAGGTAATTCCTGCTGCGACTGAAACATTAAAGGAATTTGTAGTCCCAACTTGAGGAATCAAAAATTGATCATCAAGCAACTTAGATACATCCCTGCTGATCCCTTTTCCCTCAGATCCTAACACGATGGCAGTTGGCATTTGCATATCCAAATCATAGATAGGCTGGGTGGCTTCAAGAGATGCACCCACTACTTTGATTCCATTTAGCTTGAGTTGTTCGATGGATTTACGCAAGCTAGTCTCTCTGCATACATTGATTTTAGTCAATGCGCCAGCGGAGGTCTTAATGGCATCCTCGTTGATCGCAGCACCTCCCTTTTGGGGAATGATGATCGCTTGTACACCACATAATTCTGCCGATCGAGCTATGGCTCCAAAATTTCTAACATCAGTAATACCATCTAATAATAAAAAAAGAGGTACACTCGACTGCTCATAGATAAAAGGAATGATATCTTCTAGCTTCTTGTATTCCACTAGGCTTATATACCCTACCACCCCCTGATGGTTTTGCCCACAAAGTCGATTCAGCTTTTCTTTTGGAACATACTGCATTGGGATACCATAGGTTCTGCAGGCCTGTCGTATCTCCGTTTCGAAATCTTTATTAATTCCCTTTTGGAGGAAAATCTTATCAATTGATCCACCCGATTGGATCAATTCCATGATAGGGTGCCGTCCATAGATTATGCTTGAATTCTTTGCCATTACGTAAATGTATTGCAAAAATCTACAATTTAGAGCTTTGAAGATCTTGGATTTTCATTCTAGAGCAAAAAAAGGTCATTAGCTATGCATACTGGATAAAAGAGCACAAGCCGAACAAACAAATATGCCTGAAATATGTTAATTTTAATGGTATTTCCTTCATCACTAATTAATAATAAATCCACTTACATGAAAAAACTTCAACAATTATCATTACTAGTTGCATTATCTCTACTAAGTAGTGGGTTATTCGCACAAGTTCAGTCGACTCTAGATCTTGCTTTTAGGCAACTTGAAGAAAAACAGGCTGAATGGGGTCTGACAGAATCAGACATTTCTGATGTAAGAATCTCCGATCACGTCTTTAGTAAATTTGGTGAAGTAGATCACTATTATTTTATGCAGAGATATGATGGTATTGATGTTTTCAATGCGATTACATCAGTTCACGTAAATGCAGATGGAAAAGTCGTTTCTCCTAGACATAATTTTGTTGCCAGTCTTGCAAAGAAGGTAAATACAACCGTAGCTAGAAACGATGAAATAAAAGCGCTAAAAAGTGCTTTGAAGGATCTAAATATTCCTCAAGCTAATTTCAATTTTAAACCAAAAAACAGATCTGAGGGATTAACTACCTTTAATAAAGGCTCCATCTCAAGAATAGATATTCAAGTAAGACCTATCTATCAGGTAGTATCTGATTCTGAAGTAAGACTGGCTTGGGATGTCCTTATCGATCCAATCGAGAATTCCGATTTCTGGAGCATGAGAGTAGATGCTACCAATGGAGAAATCTTAGATAAAGATAACCTAACTATCTATTGCAGCTTTGCATCCGACGAGAATCACAGCAATCATACAGCTGCTTGCATGGATCATAATTATAAAGTATCAAAGCAAAATATTAAAATTGATGAGGAGGCTTCTGCTGCTATTATGGGTGGGACATATAACGTTTTCGCTGAAATGATAAATAATACGTTGTATCCAACTGAAAGCCCCGTGCATGGATCACGAAATCTTATTTCGGATCCAGCAGACCCAACTGCCTCTCCATTTGGATGGCATGATGTAGATGGTGTGGATGGAGCAGAGTTTACGATCACAAGAGGTAATAATGTTTTCGCTTATTTAGATCTTGATGATCTTGATGTGCCTCCAAGTTCAGAGTTAGATGTGGATGGTGGTGAAGAGTTGATTTTTGATTTTCCTTGGACTGATTTAGAAAATCCTGAGGCATCTGAGAAAGCAGCAGTTACCAATTTATTTTTTATGAATAACTATATGCATGACTTTACATATGCTTATGGATTTGACGAAAGTGCTGGAAACTTTCAAGCTACAAACTACACAGAAGCAGGTATAGGTAATGACTTCGTGGTTGCTCAAGCTCAAGATGGGAGAGATCTTGTTTATAATGGTCTTGATACCGAAGAAGATGATCTACACATCAATAATGCAAACTTTGGAACTCCCAGAGAAGGGATTAGTCCAAGAATGCAGATGTTCGTTTGGAATTCTGCCGCTGCGACTACTGGTTTAATAGACATAAGCGAACCTGCAGCTCTTGCTCTAAATTATAATACCGGCACTGCTGATTTTGGGCCTGCCGCTACGGACAATCCGATCATTGGTGGTGAATTAGTTTTAGCTTTTGATTCTGACATTCAAAATCCTACTTATACTTGTGGTGAAGTGGCAAATCCTGATGAGGTAGCGGGAAAAATTGCAGTTATTGATAGAGGAGGCTGTCTTTTCAGGGATAAGACTTTAAATGCTCAAGCCGCCGGTGCTATTGCAGTGATTATTTGCAATTTTGAAGATGCACTATTGGGGATGACAGCGCCAGTAGATCCAGATGTAACTGTAACTATTCCGACATTATCCTTGGCAAGTTCTGACTGTATTGATTTAAAATCCACCTTAGGCGCAGGAACAACTGTGATAGCAGACTTCGGTGTTGAATCAGAAGAAGATATGCGTGCAGATTTCTTAGATGGCGATGTTGACAATGGAATCATTGCCCACGAATACGGTCATGGTATATCCACTAGACTTGTTGCTGGTCCAACTAATACATCTTGTTTGTTTCAAGAAGAACAAATGGGTGAAGGATGGTCTGACTTTTTCACACTTGTAACTACCATTAAACCAGGAGATGTAGGGACAGGTAGAAATGGAATAGGAACATATATTAGACGTGAAGAAACGAATGGTAATGGAATAAGAACCAGGCCTTATAGCACAGACTTAACGATAAATCCACTTACCTACGAAGATTTACCTTCTGCATTCAATACAAATCAAGAAACTTTAGAAGAAGAAGTTGCCATACACCAAGTTGGAACAATTTGGAATAGTGCACTTTGGGACTTGTATTGGGATCTTGTTGATGAATACGGATTTGACGATGACATTGTCCATGGCGAGGGTGGAAATAATATTGCTGTGAGATTAGTTATTGAAGGAATGAAATTCACAACCTGTAATCCTGGTTTTGCGGACGCAAGAGATGGAATTTTAGCTGCAGATGAATTTCTATATGCTGGTGCTAATAATTGTATAATCTGGAAAGCATTT
>Ga0209187_1001635_pt1 | contig 24782 bp, 14 predicted proteins | sample BantaG_FD_187430 | JGI IMG/M metagenome (GOLD analysis project Ga0209187, IMG submission 187430) | Marine algal microbial communities from Bantry Bay, Ireland - BantryBay_4 metaG (SPAdes) (version 2) | ecosystem: Host-associated > Algae > Red algae > Unclassified | place: Bantry Bay, Ireland...
TTCACCACACATTTGCGATGGTTTGGAAAAAATCTTTTAATTTCACAAGCTAGAGGGAGTTGGGTAGTCATAGTATGAATGAGTTATTGGTATATTCAAACATACGAGATTTTTCACAACTCTCTCTTTTTCAATGCGCTACAGGAAAACTGTATAGTACCTTATCCAATGTCATTTAATGATCCATTTGATTGTAATCTTAATCTTGCTGAATATGAAGATGAATTTACTCAAAAATTGAAATGGGATGTCGGAAGAAATGATATTTCAAACATTGGAATATCATGTTTTACTCAGGATATAGATAATCCTTTAATGTGGGGGCATTATACTTCTCAATACAAGGGATACGTTCTAGAATTCCATCCTAAGAAATTTCAAGGTGAAATGGAAGATGATAGGTTGTACTCTTTTAATCCAGTTATATATTTAGAGAAGCTAAAAAAAATAAAAGCTACAGATGATTATGCTCTTGAATATTTAACTACCGTAAAGGATGCTAGATGGGAACACGAAAAAGAATGGAGATTGGTAACTACTATAAATAGACCTGAAGATAGAACAGTTTACTATAATAAAGAGGGAATAAAAGCAATATATATAGGACATAAAATTCCGGATGAACAGCCAAGTCAGTTTAACTTTTTACTTAATTTATTTGATGACATTTATCCTGATAGAGAGATATATGTAGTTTACCCTGATCCTACAGAATTGGCATTAAGATTTGAAAGAATAAATGATAAAAAATGAAACCTACCACTAATAGAGTAGACGGGCCCCACCAGCGTTAACTGATGAAAATGAAAATTGCTTAAAAGATGAGAATCAAATCAATAGAACAATTAGAACCTATAATTAAAGACCTTCAGTTAAACCTTGGAATGTCAGGGAGAGTTGGTTTTGTTGAGAATTACAGAGGCCAAAGTCATGATGTCTTTAAATTAGAAAATGGAATTGGGCGATTTAAATATCGAGCTTCAACATTAAGGAGAAAAGAAAGAAAATTATTTGACAAATTTATTCAAAAGGTAAAAAACGGGGACTTAGGAATTATTCAGGACCCATATAAAAGTAAAAAATATCCTTTTATAGAAGAATGGTTTTATATGTATCAAGCTCAGCATCTGGGAATGAAAACGAGGTTAATGGATTGGACTGCGAAGTGGATTATTGCGTTGCTATTCGCAGTTTGTGAGGAAGAGTACTTTGGAATAGATGGACAGTTTTGGATTTTTATCTGTCCACGTAAATATATAGTGAATAGTGGAAACTTGGACCGTATTTATAATGAGCATCCTTTGGAGGTAAAAGAAAGCTATATGATAAATAGTCCGTATTATCAGGATGTAAGTTATAAAGATCATGTTGCAGAAAGAAGACGAACCAGGCAGCACGGACGTTTTTTTATTCAAAGTTTTGATAAGGCGATTGTGTCTCTAGAGGAGCAACCTGAATTGAGGCCACATCTTCACAAATATATAATTGATGGAGATTCTAAAGAAAGGATAAGAGAAGAGTTAGGCTGTATTACAGAGGATTGGGTTTATTATAGGCAAGATGACCTAATTGAAGAGGAAGTGAAAAAATTAAATAAAGTAATTGAAACTAAGTGTTTTTGGGAGTGATAGGGATCTAATATCACAGCTTATTAAAATAGATGTCGAATCACATCTCAGGAATAGTCCCCAATAGCCGAGCAGACCCTTCACCACACCCTTCCGGAAAATAAACCTCAACACCCCCACCAGAAAGTCCATAATTTGGTTCCACCGTTCCAAAGAATACCTTTGTCCCAGGAGGCGGAATTATTTGATAAACATAGCTAGCAGAAAACCGATTTGGAAGTGCATATCTACCAACTGCTGCTATACCACTTGGGACTACAGTTAAGTCCGATACAGTAGTAGCAAAAGTTCCTTCTACGACACTACCATCTTTATTGATTCTTCGATCATCTCGGAAAGGGGAGAGTCTTCTAAATTCATCTCCGCTGCGTGTTAGATATAGGTATTTTGGTTTGCTTGAGTCTTCTTTTTGTTCTATGCTGTGATAATAGTTTTTGATTTCTGGATTCTTTAAAGCTTGCATGGTTAAGATCAGTGAATGCTGATCACTGCCAATATTTAAATCACCTATAGCGGGATCTGAATTAGATTGAGAGAGGATTTTTTTCAAGTCACGAAAATATTTCCCTGTTCTTGGAACAAGAATGGCATAGTGCTCCCCATGCTTTAAGTATTGAACTATTTTTCCATTAGAAATAATTATAAGATCACTAGGTTTGGGATTAGGCTTTTTAGGGATTACAATTACTTGGTACCCCATACCGGATTCAGGTTGCTCAAGAAGCTTTTGTTTGTCAGCCTTATTAAGTTTATGTAAATCATCACTCAACTTCATTTTTTAATTTTATTTTTTGAATGTTAAATATAATGGAATATTTTAATACTATTGTTTTGATATGATTTTTTATTTTAATATATTCCTAGCTTGCACCAGTCGTTGGTTCGAGTGTTAAATAAAATAATCACCATGAAAAACAAAACAGTATACATCTTAGGAGCAGGCTTTGCCGTTGAGGCTGGTGCACCGATTCAGGAAAAATTGATTAGCGAGATATTTAAAGTTAATGAAAAGGCTCCGCATGTATTTAGGGATGATAGCATTGCTCAGTTTAAAAATTTTTTAACGAATACTTTAAACATTGGAGAAAGGTGGCACAATACAATTCCCCTTGAAGATATTTTCACCCCATTAGATAGCTGCATCGCAAATAATCTTTCATTTCGAAATTTAAGTGTTGAAAAATTGAAAGATAAAAGACAACTTGTTTTTGAATTGATTGGTTTGACTATGCAACACATCTTAATGACAACTCCAAAAGATTACATAACTCAATTCGCAGATTACTTGGTTTTTAAATCTAAGCAGCGAATAAGTGGTAATTATAAAAATTGTGATCCTGTATCAGTCTTAAGTACGAATTGGGATATTCTTCTTGATAATTCAATTAATTTATCAATACAGGATGATGACTTTAACAATACTGAACAAGGTGTTGTTGATTATTGCTGTCATGTAAGTTCTTATGAAAAGAACGACGAAACGGTCAAACCCGGTCTTGAGATACTTGGTAGAGGCGGTTATAATGTTAAGTTATTGAAATTACATGGTTCTCTAAATTGGTTGTTATGCCCTAGATGTCAAAGAATCTACGTTAAATTTTATCAGAAAATAGCGATGAATCCTTTTAACGGGATCTCAAACCATTCATGTCGACATTGTGATAAAAACTTTGGGAAAGAGTCTTCACATCGTCTGGTTTCCAATTTGATAATGCCTACCTATTTAAAAGATCTAACCAATCCTCAGTATAAAATAATTTGGCAGAATGCAGGAATAGAATTGTCCGAAGCAAAGAAAATAGTCTTCATCGGTTATTCACTACCTCAGGCTGATTTTGAAATGAGGCAATTACTGGCAAGGATGGTAGACAAAAAGACTGAGATTGAGGTGGTTGATATTAGGGGCGATAAGAATCCAGATAACTATGATTCTTTAGTTCGTAATTATGAACAATTTTTTGGACGTAAAATTCTATCTTATGAGTTTGGGGCTTCTAAATATATTGAAGAAAAAATTAAACCTTTAATTGAAGCGGTGTCATTTAATTAAGACTAGAGCTTAGTGAAGTGTCAAGACTAAACTCAATATGTTTATAGAGAAACTAAATAAAATTTTTAAAGCTGAAGAAACATCGGTTCACCTTACGCCACAAAATACTGTGGTAGTTTGCGGGGCAGGTATATCATTTAATAGTGGTCTTCCATCCGGGTATAAAATTGTTTCTGAATTATTTAAGACAATAAATGCGAACTCTTTCAACTCAAAGGTTGACCTGCATTCTTTATTTCAAGAATATAATGAAAAGGTAGTTAGTAAGTTATTAAATACAAAGACTAGTCTGTATCATTCTCCAAGATTAGAGGCATTATTTAATGCACTAAAAACAACTCTGACAGAAAAAGAATATTACCATGCGACTAAATATTACCTCTATAAGGAGTGTGTTGATAAAAAGGTTTTTAGCTCTAGTATTCATTTTGAGCTAGCAGAGTTTATAAGTAGAGGAGGAGATGTTTTAACTGCAAACTTTGACCGGTTAATCGAGGATGCATTAATAGAGTTAGAATGCGAGTCTAAAGTAGTGGTTTTTCCTTTAGAAAAATCTTATGAGAATAGCTATGGTGGAGCCCTAGTCAAATACCATGGTGATATTGAAACACCTAAATCGATAGGTATTGATTTGTCCAATCTATCCTTTGAAGGATTTAAATTACATGAAACCAGTTTGCTAAATAAGATATTTGAAGGTAAAGAAAACGTCTTGTTTGTTGGTTTTTCTGTATCTGATACCTTAGACTTAGTTCCATATTTAAGGAAGTATATAGGCCTAAATTATTTCTACCTTAATTATCAGCAAAGAGTAGGGGAGAGTCAAATAATAGATTGGAGAACAAATGTATCTCAATCCAAATTACTTGAACCCTTTGACTTTTTTTGTAAAGAAAACAACTTAAATGGATTTCATATCTTTGAGTCTTATGACAAAGAGATTGTATTCACTGAAAAAACGTCAACCGTAGGGAAGATTATATTTGACGCTAAAGATACTTCCTCGTCTATGATAATAAACAAACTAAAGGACGTTGACTCAGTGGATCAAATATATCTTGCCATTTTGAAAAATTTTGGCCTTCTTAACTTATTAGACAAAAATGATTTGAGAAGAATTGAAAAATTCGAAGACTATAATTCATTCTACAACAACATCAATGGGAATTATTTTATTGAGTTGACTCGTTTGCGTACGCTAGTGAAGCAAGCGAGGTCTGAGCACTTTAAGTATTTTATAAAGCTACAAGAGTTTGTGTTTTTGCAAAAAGGGAAGCTGCCTCAACGATTATTTTATTTACTAAAATTACCTTATTCTTTTGTTCGAGTTTTAAATGTTGCCAAAAAGAGGGGAGTGAATCAATTGGCAAACCTATATGCTGTAAATCTATTTTGGATTCGTATTTTCCAAATATTAGAAAGCTTTAATTTTCTTAAAAGGCTAGTTCCATCGAAGGTCTTACTTCTATATCAAAACCGTATCAAAGAACAACTGGAATTGTGTAAAAGCGAAAATAATCTTCGCCTATACCGTTTCACCTATAAAGAGTATTGGTATTTTAAATGTTTTTGGAAGAATCGGTTAAATATTACTGAAGAAGAGCTTTTTACCGACCTACAGAACCTGATAAAACTGAATGCAGATTCTAATTACCTGTTGGATATTAACAATCTGTTACGTCAGGCTGTAAGATATTTAGATATTAATAAGCAAGAAATATTAGACATAGCTGAAGATAGTTGTAGGATTATTAATGATGAATTGAATTTAGGGAAGCTTCGGGAGATGCGTATGCTTGAATAGGTGGATTGCTTTTTTAGCTTAAACATCATAGTTGCAATTTATTTTATTAAAGATGCTAATATTTTAATATTTGATTATATTTGTCTGTAAGATACTTTTCATTTCATTTGAGGAGAGCGTAAAATAATTATGTCAAAGCTGAAAATTTTTATTAGTTCAACTTATTATGACTTGAAGCATGTTAGGAATAACCTGAGGTCATTTATTCATTCTTTTGGTTATGAACCAGTGCTCTTTGAACATGGTGATATTCCCTTTATTCATAAGCATCCATTGGATGGGTCATGTTATAAGGAAATTCCTAATTGTCATATGCTGATACTGATAATCGGGGGAAGGTATGGGTCTGCCCAATCCAGTATTTATGAGGAAGGGAGAAATGAAAAGAATGAAAATGAGATGTACGAGGAATATACTAGTGTAACTCGAGGTGAATATGCAACAGCACGTAAAAATAATATTCCAACCTTTATCTTTATCAAGAAAGAAGTGGCTGCGGAATTTCAAACTTACTTGAAAAACAAAAATAAATCAAATACTGACTATGCTCATGTTGATAGCATAAATATTTTTAAATTAATCGAATCTATCTATAATGAGAAACATGGTGCCTTTATTAAGGAGTTTGATGTTACTGAAAATATTACAGACTGGTTGAAGAACCAGTGGGCGGGTATATTTGCCCACTATTTAAAGCATGAAAGAGAAGTTGTAGTAGCTAAAACGATTAGTGAGGGGTTAAATGAGTTGAAGTCTATTTCTAATACCCTTAAAAAGTATTCTGAATCTATGATGAATAAAATTCTGCCTGAGGGGTATGAGGATTTAGTTGAAAGTGAAGCTTCACAAAGTCTGTTAGATAAATCGAGTAGGTTTTGTTCTGAAGATTTAATTCTATATTTGTCTACTCTGGGGTTTCGCGACTCGCCTTTATCTGTTTATAGCTACTTCGTGAAAAGTGAAAGTTTTAATTCTTTTTTTGGAAAGTTAGATTTTGAAGATTTTGATATCTCGCTAATGGAAAAGAGTATAGACTTAGTTTTAGCGGAAAAAGAATTCGAACAGCTTAAAAAAATCTACACAATATAACCATTATATAACCTCCAACACACAATAGCCATGAAAGATGACGATGAAACATTTGAAGAAGATTACATCCCTATTGAAGAAGCTGAAGAAGAGATAAGAAAAGTAAATGGGAAAATGAATAAGACATTATTTAGGAGTGCCCTGAAGAATAAACTTATTCGCGTAAAAGTCATAGGCGAAAATAAATGGATCTCAAAATTTGGCTTTGAAGCATTCTTGAATAGGTTGAATAGGTTTAATCCATTTTATAAAAAAGAAAAGGATAAAAGTGATTCTTCGAAAAAATCTGATTGAGGAATTATCCTTCAGAAAAAAAAAACAGAACAAATTTAAAAGAAGATAACATGTAATATACAAATCCTGCCTTTGTTCTCAATCTATTCAATATACGAGCTTTTAGATTTCTATTCCTAGAATCTCAAGTTATTCGTTGAATGGAACCCACTTCTCGTTAACTCAAACGCCCCTTTCATCAACTCACCAATAATTTTTCTTTCCAATTTGTTAAGTTTAGAGACTAGAATAGTATAAAGGTGTTCTGGAAATAGAAAACTCCAACGACTCTCATCCGATCATCGGTAGAAATACAAGAACAATCGGCTCACTTAAAACTACTAGGCTATTTTTAAATATTAACCTCGTTTCCCCAAATAAATAACAATACATAATCGAAGTCAAGAGAAAATACTTCCAAAGCATCACCTCTTATACTTACGTATTTTAACTAGTTTAAAGAGAGAGCTTGTTCTATGCCAGTACCTCTGTATACCGTTGGTTCGTCAAATACCACCGATAGTCAAATAAGGTAGATAAAAGTAAAAGTATTTCTGCCATATAATATTCATAATAGCTAGCTTTACTTTATCAGACAGTAGGCTAGGGTTTATTTTAACATTCAAAAAAAACATGTAACATTAAGTACCCTTTTTTTTGAAAACTAATAAATAAATTTCTATATTCGACTTAGCTGACATACTAAAAAATGCAATTCTAGCTGTTGTAACTTATCGAATTGCATACTACTACGTTTTTTAAAGGGTTTAAAAGAAACTGTTGATTTAAATCAACCTTGCGCGTTTGGCTTATCAATCTTGGTAAAATAAGATTGGAAGTGATAGTGTAATGCTTAACCAAAACGAATGAAACAACCATTTCGAAATACCAAATTAAATCAGCAACAGAACTCAGCTGATTCAGTAAGCACCCTCTCCCAGAGCGAGCAACAGAATCCAATGCCCTTCAGATTCCTGAAATTTCTCTTCCAAAAGGGGACGGTGCTTTAAAAGGTATTGACGAAAAATTTGAAGTCAACCCAGCTAACGGAACCCTTGCATTTACAATCCCCTTACCAAATTCGTCAGGAGGAAACAGCTTTTTTCCAACATTGGAGTTTAGCTATAACTCAGGAGGTGGGAAAAGCGCCTATGGCTTAGGATGGTCAGTCGCTTACCCAATGATTCAACGCAAAACAGATAAGCAATTACTCAGATATCGTAGAGGAAATGAGATATCGACTATATGGTCGATACCCCCTGGTTACTGCCAACGAAACAAGGGGAACTTTGAGTTCAAAACTACATTCCAATGAATTGATAATTACAAAATTAAATAAAATTCACTTTGAGGGGGCATCAAATAAAAGTATATTGTTGTAATTAAATGACAATATAAGCCCGAAAAAAATAATATATAACAACGTGTACTCATTTTGAAAATGAACTAAAATAACCTGAGGAGTTACAAATTGATAAACACAGGAGGTGTCTGAAAATCCATAAAAGAGTAAGACAGGAAAGCTGAAAACTGAATAGAGTAAGCAATCATCAAAATACCAATTATGAAAGATTTACAAGAAAAATTTAAAAACATGCATTTACTCAGTAGAGAAGAACGCATAGAACTAAACAGAGAATTAGAAATTCAAAGGCCAAAGTTTCTTAGAAAATTTGTTCCAAGATGGTGGTGGTGGAGACGATGTAGAATTAAAGTACTTATCGTTACCGATGGCGGATTAAATTTTCATACTGGGGGGTTTGGCTTATCTGAATTCTTGACCACTTTTAACCAATTAGAGGCTACATCGTGGGTTGATTATAAAGTGACTCTAGCTCATAGGGGCTCCATAACAAATAGTCCAAACCCTATTGTCGTAAACCATATTTCAAGTTTTAAATTTACAAGTGTCAATTTGAATGACTTCGATCAAGTATGGTTGTTCGGCATAAGTTCTGGGGGCTCTATAAATACTAGTGAAAAAAATGCTATCGCTGCTTATATGGATGGTGGCGGTGGACTTTTCGCTACAGGTGACCATGGTAGTCTAGGTAGTGCCATGTGTGGAGATATAATCAGAGTAAAGGATATGCGGTATTGGGCCGACACGCCAAACTCTGCAAATGACACGAATGAAGTTAGTATGGGAGGCAAAAGAAGAAACGATACAAATAGACCAGCAGCTGGTGATGCAACTTCTCTGTGGTTTGATAACCAATCTGACGACATTCCCCAAACTATTGGGGTAAGGACATTTGGAAGCGGAATGCCTCATCCACTTTTATCTATCAAAACAAGTTTAAGACCTTCTGGAATTATTGATGTAATGCCCGACCACCCCCATGAGGGAGAGTGTAAACCTGAAACCTCGTTTACAGCTAACAGCATAACCGTTCCAACACAAATCATTTCTACCTCTTATGTCTTAGGAGGTAGCACCACTTTTAATGGATTAGGAAAGGATTCAACAGACCCGCATTGCTTTCCATCAATAAGCGTATGGGATGGTAGACTTGCAAGCGTTGGAAGAGTTGTAGTCGATTCAACTTGGCATCACTTTGTTAATATAAATTTAAATGGTGTGGGTTCAAATATTGATAAACCTGGGATACAGCCAGGCTTAAATAATAATGATTTTATTGCCATCCGACAGTATTACATGAATATCGCTACTTGGATGACCCGACGTAAGTCTATTTGGTGCTGGTGGAGATTTGTGATTTATGATTTGTATCAAAACTCTCAATTAATAGAAGCGAGTTTGAATAATCCTGATCAAAATATCAAAGATATTTCTTTAGCTGATTTAAATAGTATAGGAGCATTAGCTGAAGAAATTTTGGCTTCAAAATACAACCCAGCATTTGCAAGAAGTTTCTTATTGGAATTTATGGGAGAATACAATAAGGAGTTAACAGAGACAATGGATATTTGGAGGCCAAATGTCAAAAAGAAAGGGGAGAAGAAAAGGGAGAAGAAGGGGGACGATTACTATCAAAATTGGCTAAACTTAGACTTGATATTAAGGACCTCTATCGGTGCTGGATTCATCGCTCTGAGAGATGATAAAAGAATAGCTTCAGAAAAAATGGGTGAAAAAGGTTTAAATAGAATTCTTGAAGTATTTGGTAAAGGAATTGATTTTGGATTCAAGGCTTCAGTTCAAGATCTGAACTCCAATTACAATTCTTTTGTGAAAACAATAAGAAAAAAGAGGAAATAATCGTTCATCAGGCATTTAAGTATTTAATGAAATGGAGGTAATAATATTTACGATGATTATAGTGTTGATTATTATAGCAGCACTCTATATTTTTGTATTGTAATGCCTCCATTTTATAAATTCCAATTAATGTCAAATTTAAAAATCTTGGATTACAAACATATCTATTCGTATTTTTTGATTCTTAAAAATAATTTCTCAAAATGTGGAAGCACAACATTTGAGGTAATCCAATCAGGTTCAATTAATATTGCCAGTAACAAAACATATGACGCCCATAGTTGACAAGGCCCATTCACAAAAGCCAGAGTTCTCCAGTCAGCTAAGGCGCATATGTAAACGTCAAGTATCATAGATACGAAAACCAGAAGCTCCTGAAATTACTCCATCATATTCTATGGTTGATGACGATATCATGGATGTAGCCGTACCCGATAACAATGATATCCACGAACCACACATCATCCACATCGAATCAGAAAAAGAAATAGAAATCTCCTTAAAGCTAGACTACAATAAAATACAACAAGCAGATCCAACAACCAGCCTCACCTTAATGAAAGATTTATTCATAACCGGATTGTCATTGTGTAATGATACGCATCTCGCTCAATTCGATTGGCAATCGTTACAAAAAGATGTGATCACTTGCTTCTCAAAATAAAGAACAGACTATTCATTCATCATAACAGATGGCTATCCGTTTGCTTTAAATGCTCTCAACACGACAGATTTTCAAAAACCACAAACCTTCCAACAAAAAAACCACACATTTTAAAATTTTAACATCCATTGTTTTGGATATATGAAAAAACAATGTTACATTTATCACAATGATTCTTACTAACAGAAGAATTATTAATTTCTTAAGCGCGTATTTTAAAAATTAACCGAACTATTCGACTGTCCAGCAGATTATACAATTTGCAATTACAAAACGAATATCCCAAAAGCGAGGTTAATAAATAATTTTCTCAAAATGTTGCTGTAATGCATTTTGAGCGCGTACTCTACTGTAACTATTTTTTTATTGGAACCACCTTACATTAAGAAGTTGTTTTAAAACAGAACTTCGTGTCGGATTCAAAGCATTGACAGTGAGTACTTTCGACGTTGAACAGCATTCTAAAACATCTTTTAAGATTGTGATATAGCTATTGCGTCAGCGGTAGAGGTATGTGCAGTTGTGACTATTTTTTCATCTTTTAATATTCATCAAATGAAACTAAGACTCTTCATTTTGACAGCCATCGCTATGCTTTTTTCTTCCTGTTTTTACTTTTCTAGTAAAAGGGATGATCTAGTAGCCTTTTCCTAAATAATAACTGTTTTTACCAAGTTTATAACTTCTAATTTGAAGAGAATTCAAAATATCTTATCATGAAAAAAGTAAGTATCTTCTTTTTAATAGCTTTTTGTCTAAATACAATAAGCCTTTTTGCTCAAATTAATTACTTCGAAAACATTGCAATTACACCAGCTTCATGTGGCGATGATAATGGAGTGATTCGTATGGAGGCTCCTTTTTATATAGACGTTGAATGGGAGGACGACATCACCGCCACCGAAGTAAATCGAGACAACTTGGCGCCTGGTGTGTATACAGTGTCTGGTACAGATGAAAGAGGCTGTGTAGAAACGCTTGTATTGGAAGTGCCTGACTTGGGAGAATGTGACTTTGAGCTTACTTATTATTACCCTTCACCCCCATCGCCGAGGAGGCCTTGCGTAATTGTTGGGTTTAATTTCACATTGAATGGAAATGTGGTTCCTAATGAAGATTTGGATATCCTTTGGACTGTTACAGTTCCAGGGGTGTTTTCTTATCAGTCTAATCAACCGACCGTACCGGTTTATGTCTCTGGAACAATATTGACCGTCTCGGTTTCTCTAAATTCAGAAGAGGAAATTCCGTGTTGTAGTTTTAATGAAACGACGCAGATCATTGCACCGTGTGGCGTGATAAAAGAGCCCAAGGTTTATGTACATAAATCTATATTTACAGACGATCAAAATCAGTCACATGTGCCGGGAAGGGTAGAACTATTGGTATATGGGAATGGAATATGTGGTGAAACAACTGATTTAAGAGGGTACATAGTAGATGATAATAATGGTGAATTAATTTATAGCGCTGATTCGACATTGACAGACGGGAATGCTCTAAACGTTACACCTGGATATTTACTATTTAGCGATGATCCCAATTGGGCCACTGTACGAAACGGAAGTTTGATAACTATTTATGAATCAGGTCATGGAATGAACTCAGAGATGCAGCCTTTGGATGACCCTACCGACGCCAATGGGGATTTTCATTATGTTCTAAGTGCGGAAAACTCAAGCTACTTTAGAGGAGTAACTTCTTCCTGGAGTTTTGATAATCAAATGAATACTTATAGTGGAACTATGATGGCTCCTTCCTGGGATTTAATAAGGCCCGATGGAATTGCAGGAGCTATGCAAGTGAGATATCCTGATGGTAGTTATTGTCATGGCTTTTCTTTTGGGAAAACTTCAGTTTCTATAGAAGAAAATTTATTTCCACTTCATATTTCGGATACGCAGCATTCTTACTGTCAAATTCATATGAATGAACTAAGTTATCTTGATAAATCCGCATTTGATGTGTATGAAATTACAGGCGGTTTTACTCCAGGAGTAACTGCAAGTCAATCAATGAGTGGTACTATTGGTACTCTAAGAGATTGCTTGAATCTTGGGGGTAACGGTCAGGCACTCAATTCACCACCTGGTTCAAACGTATCTTCAATATCGAATACCAATATGACTACTAGCGACGAAATTCAAACTGGATCTTCAAAAGCGGAAGCAAAGGGAGGTGCAGAGACCAAGCTTGAATTATCTCCCAATCCTTTTCATCAATTTCTCACTATTAATTACCAAAGCGCTAGCTCGGGAAAAGGACATATTCGAATTTATGATAGCCTTGGAAAGTTAATGCAATCATTTAACCTTGAATGTAAAAAGGAAATACAATCGCTAAAGGTTGATTTCGGAAAATGGCACTCAAGTGGTTTGTTTCTAATTGAATATCAAACGCCTGATGGTCAGACTCTATCCGAAAAAGCAATTCTTGTAAGCGGAAATTAAGCAATGAAAACAATATTTAAAAAAACATCAAATTCAAAAACGATGAAAAAGTATATTCAAATATTCATAGTTCTGTTGGTATCTTTATTATTTAACTATTTTTCTTTTGGCCAGGAAGTCCCTATTCCTATGTGTAGTGCTGGAGAGCCCGTTACTGATGTAATGTGGGATGTAGATGGAGATTGTTTTCGTAACGAAGTTATTTTTACCTATCAAGAATATCAAGAGTTGTCTGAAGGCAGTGATGATATACTTGGAGTTCCAATAGATGAAATTGGAAACCCAGATTTTGATCAAACAAGTAATGATAATGCTATTGATCTTTTAGCAGGCGCTTTTGGAGGAGATATGACACTTGAGGATTTGTATGATTGTTTAGATATTGGTTGTTCGCCACATATTGGCAATCTTCAGGAACAAATTAGTATGCTATCTAATTTATTGAATGAAGAAATAGATGTTCAAGAACTGTATAATTCTTTAGCTGATGACGAAGATTTTGACGAGTATAGTGATCAGGAAATGCAAGATTCACTTGCTTATTTTGAAGGCGAATTTGATGATGTTTCAGCCATAGGACAAAACATAAGTGAAGCACTTGACAATCTTGATATAAATGCAATTTTGGCTGATGCTTTTGGGGGAAATCCAGGTGATTGTGAGGACGCTTGGATGGGAATGCTGGGGGATGATAATCCATTTGCTCCTATTGGTGAAGATGGAGGTGGAGACTTTCTCAAAAATGAAATAAAGGAATCTATAACTGAATTATTGTCGGCAGCACTAATGATGGATAGTGATATGGGAAGTGACCCCAATTGGTTTCTTGGGGAGATCGAAGGTTTGGGTATGTCAGGCCCTTCTGAAATGATGCCAAGCCCATCTTCTATGTCTACTATTGAATCGATCCAAGGTGGCGTCGATTTATATAATGGAACCGGATCATTTGGTATGGCTCTAGATAATATTGCATCAAAAGACGTTGCTGTACCAATTGCAGTGAACGGTACCCCCGGAGGATTAAAAGTAAATGATCAGGAAGGTTTGTTAGGATCAAACATGGATATTTCAGCTGGAGGAAAAATTACTAGAGTAGTAAAAGGTTTACCAGATGATTTCTGTGGAACAATTGAGGGGCATGGCTATGGTTATAAAAGAGGAGTAAAATTAGTAGTGGAATTGGCTGATATTAAGGTTGGAATAGACATGAAAGTGAAGAATAGATTTGTAAGGAAATTATTATGTAAGATAGTTAGTATACTTCTAGAGGAAATTCTAAACCTCCCAAATGGCACGGCACCTGGTTGTGGAGATTCGTTTGCAAATGCTTTAGATCAAATTATCAATGATGAAGGAGCTGACCCTGAGGAAATAACCTTAATTTCAGAGATACTAGATGCCTTCGATTTAGGTGAGGCTAGTGATTTTATTACGAAACCACACGAGTTATTCCCCCCCCAGGATGTTGGCCCTAATGTAAGAATATCAAGTGATTGGAAAGCTACAAATTTTAATTATTTAAATTTAAATGTAGATGTAGAAATCCCTATGGGAAGTAATTTGGTTATTGTAATAGGTACTACTATACGAACAGGATTAAAAATTACAGATGTCCCATCAAAAGTAAACATCAATAAAGAGTGTTTGGGATATAACTACTTAATGAATAGTGATGCTATGGATGAGTTTGATTTATCAACTGTAGATGTCAATGATTTTTTGAATCTATCAGATAAAGAAACATTGAAAATTTTAAATAAAAAACATGCAACTAAAAAAAGAGATGATCATGATTTTTTTAGTCCCAGGGCATTCAGTTTTTTAGACATGTTTAATGAGTTGGCAAATTTGTTTAATGTATCGGTAGGTGACCCTTTCCCTAGATATGAGAGTCAGCAAATAGATTTAGAACCCGATGAGTATTACTATAATTTTGGAGGCTACTCAGGAAAGTTTTTTTTCAAACCTAATGGTGAAATTGTATTGGTTCCTTATCAGGATTTTTTAATTGAAGTTGACTACGCAGATAATGCACATTACCCTTGTGCTACTGAAAGTTTGGAGTATTTCAAGTTTACAACTCCGGAGGGAATACAGTACACCTTTGATGCAAAGACGCTATCTCAATACAACAATTACACCCTGCCTACATCTCTCAAATATCCAGAACATGGAGTTGATTGGCAGTATTTCTCTGATCCAACTATTGGCAAAGTAGAATATCCTTTTTTTAAAGGTGTCATGGGATTACCTCTCGCATTGGAAGTCAAAAAAGATTACTTAACCAATTATCATGTAGAAGAAGGACCGACATATACTTCTGCCTGGCATGCCACTAGTATTGAATCTTTGATTAGTAAAGAAAGAATTGACTTGGAGTATGAAGAACGGGAAATTACTTATAATGCATCTAAAAATTGGACACATACATTCCCTAACTTTGGAAAAGAAGGGGGACGGTTTGTAACCGATCCGAATGATGACTTGAATAGCCATGCTATCCCAAAGGAATGGAAAAATGGTTTTGCCGATTTGACTTATTCTATGTCAGAGGTAAAGGTAACTGAAAATTACATAAAGACAATTAATAATAATAGAGATAAGGTAGCTACTTTTTATTACGAAGAACCAAACTTAAGTATGCCTGGAAGTGAATTATGTACACGTATTGACATTTCCAAAAATGGTAGCTTTTATAAAGGTTGGAAGTTTAATTATACAACTCCTGATTATACTGAGGTTAATATTGACTGTGATGCAACAACATCAACAACTGAAGATGGGCAAGGACCTGCTTATGCCGAAACTAATGAATATTTCTTAGACATAGACGTTGGACCAAAAGATGACAATGATAGATTTGTATTCTACTTCCCAATTGTTTTACAAGTATTTTGTTTGGAATTCTATGTTCCAATTCCTTTAAGATGGGATATTGATGACAATCATCAATCGGAATATTACTTCGCTAACAAGGCTACAGAACTTGGGAGTATATTACACATCAAAGATTATCTGGGAATATTAGATGGGGATGAGGGGGATAGATATCAAGCCGAATTTGTTCGTAATTTTTTATACAGAGTTGATGAGATAGACGCAGGATTCACTGATATTCCAATAACTACTTTTGACTATTTTGGTGATTTGTCAATGCTTCCCAAACGTCACAGTGTTCATCAAGATATCTGGGGATATTATAGGAATTCATTAACTCTTAATCCATTTATCAAACAGGAATATAGTCCAATTACTAATTCCGATCCACCTGTCTTTAACTCAGACCACTTTGGGTTTGGCAACCCTTATGGAGGAGGAGCCTTTGATCAAGGAAGGAAATGGAAGTCTAATTTAGACCATGCAACAATTGGACAATTAGAGAGAGTTACAACCGAAACTGGAGCTTTTTTAGCCTATGATTACGACCTCCATCAGTATCCCGCTAATAATCCGCTAGGATTGGAAGAGGATGATGGAGGAGGATTAAGAATTCACAGCTTTTCCAAAGGTTCGGATACTGGACCGACTCAAACAATAACTTACGAGTATACTGAGCCAACAGTTGTAAACTATCCGATATTTACAGATCAGCATTACCTTGATACTTATTATAAAAATAAAGAGGAGCGGGTCAAAACAAGCTGGACGCCATTAAATCAATGGCAACTTAATAAAGGCGGATTTGTTGGGTATAGCCGTGTCAAAGAAGTTTTTCCATTAAATGGATATGTCTCACATCGATTTACAAGCCCTAATATGTCAAGTGAAGGGTACGAACCTTTGCCTCCTTACATGGAAAATCTTCATGTAAAATATAACCGAATTTTAAAATTTTTAAATGGAAATTACAAAGAATTGGAACAAGAACCTTTGGATTACCACCCTACTTTTGCACCATTGATTTCAAAAGATTGGCGCTATGGGCTAGAAATTGACGAGGCTGTAATTGATGAAGATGGTAATTTCATAGAAGGAGTTAGAAATATCTATGAATTTGAATCAATGGGAGGAGGTAATGGCAGTTTTAAATACCCAGTGACGAATATGTTTCAATACTTGCATTATGGTTCACCTAATGAGTTAAAACTTGACGCAATGTTGTATCAATTGGTGGATGGCTTAACTGAGTGTCCACAAAATTTAGTGATGCATGCTATTCGATTCATTTTTAAGGCTGTAGTTACAGAACATCCATATCGCTTTATTGAAAAGGATTTTCCAATTGCGATGATGGAAATAGAAAGTGAAAAGATAGAATTAAAATTGTCTTATAAGGAATATGGTATCGCTGATAATATTTCTTGGGCAGAGACAGTGTATACCTACAATGATAGTGAAGAAAGAAAAATCTCAAAAGTTGATCATACTTTTTCTAATAATCAATCCTCTTCTACAGAATACCTCTATGCAGATAATTTTAACTCAGCTTACCCCATGATGGATAATGCAGTGCTTCAAGAATTAAATTTGAGGAATTATGAACAACCTGTACTACAACTGAATAAATTAAATGGTAACGATATTGATAACATCGTTAGTGGTAGTGCGACTGATTTTTATATAGATGGTGATGATCTGATTTTACCACAAACAATCTGGAACATAAAAGAAGGCGCTTTTGTCCTAACAGGAAAATTTGATACCTATGATGACGGAATGCCGACCAGCTACAGCCTCGCCAAATATGGAACAAGTAGCGATCCTACCGCTTACGATTTCTTCCCGCCTATTATCATGATCTGGAATCCAAGCCTCCAAATGACCAGCAGGAGCATGACCGGAGGAGGAGAGACCTTTACCACTTTGTATAATTATAACAACATCTGTCAACTAGTAGATGCAACAGATGTGAATGGCCTAACAACAAACTATACTTACGATCCAAGGCGAAGGTTATGGTCAGAAATTAGTCCAGGTGGGCTACAAGTCCTAGCATATGATTACGAAATGAGTCCATTAAGTATAAGTACCATTACTAGTTTTCCACTTGATCAAACAGGGATACCATCTCAAGGTGTTACCCAAAATATGGATGGTTGGGGTAATGTGCTTAGTGTTGTTCGTACTGATGGAGCAATTATGTCTTCATCCATTTATGACAATATGTTTAGACCAACTACTCAAACCCAATTGGGAAGCGGAGCAACTGAAATAATCTATGAGCCCTCTCCTCTAGGTCGAGTACAACAAACAACGGATGCGGTAGGGAACACAACCTCTATCAACTATCTTGGAGGCAATTCTGGGCACCCTGAATTATTCTCATTTACAGGTACTGAAATCGAAGACCCCAATGGACATAAATCTTACAGCTGGACAGATGCTTTCGGAAAAGGTGTGTTGAGTATTTCCGGGGAAGGAGGTAAGACTAAAACAATGTATGATCCTAAAGGCAGACCTTCTATGATATCCAATCCTATAGGGGAAACCTATAATTATGATTACAATAGTATGGGACTATTGGCCATAAAAACAATACCTCAAAAAGGACCAGAAGAGTATTGGTACGATAAAAGTATGCGAATGGTGGCTAAGTCTGATGCTAATGGAAATACATTAATCATGGATTATGACGACTTGTACAGGTTAACAAAAGTTGGGAGGTCAGCAACCGGTTTTGTGAATCCAATGACAACGGTCAAAGAGGAGGAAGAGGTAAACAGTAGTATTACAGATGAGTTGTTGCTTAATTTTTATGTAGAAGATAAAACTTGGATGGAAAGTACGACCGAAGGAATTCTAACTTCTGGAGGAGTAAACGGAACAAAGCAAACAGTATTTACGCATGATGATTACGGGCGAACAGAAACAACGAATGTTGTTTACTCGAATGGAAATAATATTTTTGAAGATTATTTACCAATTAACGATGCCGGGATTTCATTAAACGTTCACAAGGACGTCACCGGCCCCGATGGCGATACGCAAAACTTTGAATATATTTTTGGATTAGATAACTTACTGCGAACCACTTCTACTTCATTAAATTATGAGAGTCAGATTTCCCTGTTGGAAAACCTGGTATACAACCCATTAGATCAGCTTGAGCAAAAGCGAATAGGAGGAACGAGCGGGGGCTTTTTACAAAACGTAGATTATACCTACGACTTAGCTGGAAAATTATTGACTATCAATACTCCAACAGAAAATGCATGCATTGAAGAACGGGAAGTTTGCCAGTTGTATTGGGGGAATGTAGAAAGTAATGTAGCTTTAGAGGAATTTGACTGTGGTGAATTTCAAGGTATTCAATTAGATGGTGTAGAATATTTGATGCAAGCTCCAGTACCTATGTCTGAAACAACCGCTATCGAAGCCTTTATCAATGCCAAGATCATTGAGAATGGATTTGTTGGTACAGCAGAAGTTTTTTATCGAAATTATCTAGATTCCGATATTGATTTTCATATTTCAATAATGGGAACAGACATTCCAACTATTCCAGCTGCTGAGTTGATATTTAGAAATTGTAGTTTTGAACTTGCCCTTAAAGATTGTTGTGAAATACTAGTAGTAGGACAGGACGGTAACTTCCCAATACCTGGTACACCCGCTAATCCTGATTTGTTCTTTGAAAAATTAACCTACGATGGTCTTGATATTTCTCTGATAGAAATGATCGGTAATTGCTCTGCTGGACTGATGCGGAATCACTATGATTATGATGCAGACCACCGACTCAAGGAGGTTAAAAGTGACTTGTATAATCCTTATTTGGTGCCAGATGCCTTCTCATCAACTTATAGTTATGACCTCGCTGGAAACATCCAGTCTATCACAAGAAATGGCTGGGATTTCGATACAGAAAACTTCCTTGAAATTGACAAGCTTGACTTTAATTACGTCCCAATAAATACTTCAGAGTTAAAAACTGTCAATGATGAGTCAGCGCAAATAGAAGGCTTCGGGAAATTGAATCAACTTTCTACCTATGACTATGATGACAATGGCAACCTAATTCAAGATCTAGGTAAACAGATTAGCTCGATTGATTATAATTTGTTAAATTCACCTAATCGAGTGGTACACCAGACGGATGGTGAGATGACATACGACTACACTTTTGGTGGAGAAAAACTGAAGAAAAATTCTCCGGTAGAAGTACGAGAATATGTGGGAGGAATTGAATATAAGGATGCTGTTCTGGAATTAATCCATATTCCGAATGGACGAATTGTGAGAATTGATGATGAGATGCGATTTCAGTATTATCTGACAGATCATTTAGGAAATACGGTGGTCGTCTTTGAAGATAGGAATGGAGATGGAGCTATTAGTATTGAGGAAGAGACGGCTGGTGTGGATGATGAGGTATTGCAGCGGAATATGTATTATAGTTTCGGCATGGAGATGGAGGGGCCTTGGGAGTTGAATGTTAGTGCGCCGGAGAATAAGTATCTTTATAATGGGAAGGAGATGCAGAGTGATTTTGGGTTGGACTGGTTGGATTATGGGGCTCGGATGTATGATGCTAGTGTTGGTAGGTGGAATGCGGTTGACCCTTTGGCAGAAAGTTATTCAAGCTGGTCACCGTATAATTACGTCATGGGAAATCCAATCAGTTTTATAGATCCAGATGGTAGAAGCGTTGAAAGTACGCATACAGATGCAAATGGTAATGTGTTGGCTGTTTATGATGATGGTGATAACAGTGTTTACAGGCATAACAATATTGAGTCGCCAGAAACTTGGTATGGCAATTTGTTAAATGTAAATATGAACCAGAAGGATGTTACCAAAATGGGAGAAACACCGATATGGGATTCTTTTTATAGTCATGAAGAAGGACGAAGTTATGGTACAATTGATTTTGGAAGTAATGCTGCTGCAAACGAAATAGCAACCTTTGAAAATGAAATTGGGCAGATTCATAATAACAACGATCAAGCTACCACAATTCAATTGTACATGATAAATGCTGGAACAGGTGAGTTTTTTGATTATAAAACAGAAGGAGCTGTGGAAGGAATCTCTTATCAGAATTTATTGCATCACAGGTATAGAGGGTCAAAGTTATCAGGTAACTTAATTCTTTCAGCGCGTGATGTTGGAAATTTTGAGGCAGGGATGGTTGCGGGCCTTATGGGACTACCCAAAATGCCAGCTTTAAAAATGATGGGTGCGTTTAATGCAAATGGAAATAAATTGAATGGTAGTATCTTAAAGCAGCTTACCCAAAACTGGTCTTCTCCTTATGGGGAAACTCCTAATTCAAATAGTATGCAATCAATAGGTTATGATTATGGAGTTAAGAGACAGCATTTGTTTTATAAAAATTATGGTCATGGGAATTAGAAGTAGTACGTGGATTATCAGCATGGTTTTGTTTTTTTGTAGTTTGGGTTGCGGGCTTAACTCTTTTAATTTAAATATATTGTTATCTCCCGATGGAAAAGCTAGTATTTATTTGTACGAAAGTCATGAAGAAGATAATCGAGGGTTTAACGAAAAAAACTTGTACTTGTATTTAACGGAAACAAAGTTGAAAAACCGCCATACTATTCCTCAAGGGAATTATTTAAAGTTAAGATACTCAGAGATGTGTCCATTTTATATCAAGTGGGGAGAGGTGATTGAGGTAATTTATCCATGTTTGGATAAGTGGGATAATTTATCTGAATTTTCGAAATTGCAACTTAATCATGATATAGAATTGTTAGAAAATGATTCCTTGAAAGTTTTATATATTATGTATGATTTTGAGAATATATAAACGGAAGGAGTTTAAATTACAAAAAGTGTTGCGGAGAAATCTCCGCTAGCGCAAGGTCTTCAGAAAAATAAAAAGAGTAGAAGCTAGTTTTGATCTTCAGATCAAGATATGGCTTCTTCCAAAGCTACTACTTCCAAAAATGAGTAGTAGCTTTTTTCTTTTCACAAATCAGCACATGCGCAAACCCCGCTGGCACAAGGCTAGAAGCTAGTTTTGATCTCCGATCAAGATACGGCTTCACCCCAAAGCTGCTGTCCACCAAAAATGGACAGTAGCTTTTTAAAATACCAAAAAATAACCTTTTATAATTAGTTGTCCAAACAATAGCTATATTTTCATTCCCGTCTTCATTTTTATATCTTTAAGAAAAAAAAACATGATCAGGCAAATACTAAAAATTATAATCTTCCTTTTCAGTACAAATCTAGCCTTCAGTCAGTTAACATCTAAAGTAGACAATGTCAACATAAAGTTAGGAGCCAAACAAAAGTTCGAAGCCAAATCAAAATTCATAGGCTCTGATGAAACAGGATGTTATATGCTTCGGAAGCATATATCAGGCTCTGACTTCGTCAAGTATCCAAAGTATTGGCTGGAACATTTTAATATAGATGCAAACCCCACAAGGTTGGTGCAGCTAGAATTCAGAGAAAAAGGAGAGAAGCATCGATTGGAGGAGCTGCTTATGTTAGACGATCAGCTCTTTTTGATAACGTTTCTTAAAGATGAAAAAGCCAAAGAAGTAAATTTCTTCGTTCAGTCAATTAACAAAAAAGATTTTTCAGTCAATCCACAATGTAAGAAAATTTACACAATAGATATATCCGAGGATGATCGTCAAAAAGTAGAGTTTAATTATTGCATTTCTCCTGATCAAAAAAGTTTGTTGATCTATTCTACTGATTTTGGAAAGGCAATATACAATAAGGCCTATGACTTTAAAGTGTTTGATCAGCAGATGAATTTAGTTTATGAGGCGAGTGAGGGGAATGTCACCACCTTTCACTATCAAAACACTTTGAATGATTTGATTTTGGATAACAATCAAAATATTTATGTACTGACTTCAAACGTTGATGTAGAGGTGAAGAAAAAGATACTTGATAGACATAGACGTGTTGAAACTATTTCTAATAGAGCAAGGATACTTCGATTTAAAGATCAGGGGCAGGAAGTAGATAGTGTGACTCTAGATTTCGAAGACTACAAGATGGAAAAGGGGCAACTAGTTATTAACGAGGACGGTTCTTTTGTCTGTCTTGGTAACCTGACAAAAACAAAACGCCGATTAATCTCAGGTACTTTTTATTGTACGGTTGATTTTGATAAGCTGGAGGTTGCTCCTATTAAATATAATGCCTTTGATCAAAAATTATTATTGGGTACCGCACTGGAGGAAGACCATAAAAAACAAAAAATGAGTCTTAGGAAACATGGAGAATGTCCACTGGAGAATTACCTGAATTTGAATATCGTAAAAAGTAATAAAGGTGCTTTCTATTTAATTAGTGAAAAGGTGGATGCGCTTGAATCAAAAACTACTTCAGGTGAAGAAGGCTTTTTGGGTGGTGGTCAAACTACAAGGATTACTACGTTTTGTTTTTTTAAAACACTAGTAATTACTAAATATTCTAAAGACGGTGATTACTTATGGACTATCAAGGTACCTAAACATACAACTCTTAAAAATACATTTATAGGAACAGAAACTTACGCGGTAAAGGCTATTGACGATGATCTTTACCTTTTCTTCGGAGATACTAAAAAAAGAATCGGTTACAAAAGGGATATTAATTTGCCTAAATCTACTTCCAAGCATTTTGTAGCACTTGTTAAGATTGATGAAACCGGCAATTACAAGAAGAAAAGTATTATGAATAGTAAAAAGAAAGCCCATCTGTTCGGAATTGGTCAGCTTGCTTTAGATGAAAGAGAACTGATACTCCAGGTGAGTACTTTTAAGACAAGGCAATTGGTGCGACTTCGACTTGATTGAGGGATTAATTTGCTTGTTTTTTTCTTTGGCAGATCGGTGTCGCCTAATTCTACATACTGTTCCATTACTGACTTTATATTGCCTTCTACTAATTGGCAAATGATGATATCCACCTTTTGTTCTTCCCGAAAATAAGCGGCTATCAATGGCTTGAAAGAAAAAAGTGAAGGTCTTAGTAAAGGCGCTAAAACCAAAGTTTTGTAACTTCGGGAAATCAGAAAACTGTAAAATGAGGGTTTCTCTAGTCAATGCTTAATTTTGGTTTAGAGACAAAAGCTAACACTTACCTTTTAGAAGATCATATTCATATGCGAAAAAGACTTTCAAAGAGATTCTTTACCCTTGAGTACTTTTAGATCAGTTTGTTTTATTGGCTTGTCAAAATATTTATAATAAGAATCCTCTATATCAACACCAGCTAAATGTAAATAACGAAGTGTTGTGTTGATATCCTTGTGGCCAGCTAATTGTTGGACGACTTTCACAGGTACGCCTCTTATTATTGCATTTGTACAAAACGAGTGCCTTGCTACGTGGCAAGTTAATTTAAATTCGAAAGGGTCATCTAGCTTATTGTTGATAGTGACAAGCCTAGTATTGAAAAATGATGTTATTGTAGAAATAACTTTTGAGCGGAATTCTTCTTGTTCTTTTGTTTTTACCTTGAATTCTTTAGCGTAAAGAACATTTTTATACTTAAATAAACCGAAAACATAATCGTTTGCTTTTTTGTCTGTTCTCCATTTAAGATATATTTGATAAGCAATATTATTCAATGGGACTTTAACAGCCCCTTAACTCAAAATAAGATTCAAAGAACAAAGAAATCATATCAGTATTACATGTGTCAATTAGATCATTTGATGTAAACTCCATTCCAGCTTCATGGAAC
>Ga0209187_1001637_pt1 | contig 24769 bp, 22 predicted proteins | sample BantaG_FD_187430 | JGI IMG/M metagenome (GOLD analysis project Ga0209187, IMG submission 187430) | Marine algal microbial communities from Bantry Bay, Ireland - BantryBay_4 metaG (SPAdes) (version 2) | ecosystem: Host-associated > Algae > Red algae > Unclassified | place: Bantry Bay, Ireland...
CAGCTCTGGATATAAAACACAGACCATTCGTAAAATTAAAATCTGTAGTACACAAACTGAAAGTCAAAAATCAGAGAACCCAGCAAACACGAGCTATCAGCTCTGGGTAATGCTCAATGTGGGTTAAGGCTTGTACGATTTCTTTTTTGGTTGTCCCAATAATTTCAGTGATCTCAACCAATTCTTCTATTATTTTAATCGTCTGCTTATGGCCAATATATTTTCTGACGATGTAATAAATATTGTTTATGCTGACTGCTGAGATATAAATATTAATTACACCTAATTCGTTTAGTTCAAATATTTTACTCGCTGGATTAGCAAACGGTTCTCGATCGGTGAAAAAGTCAATGATTACATCTGAATCAACAAATACCTTAGACGCCATACTTCTTACTTAATTCTTCTGTGAGTACTTTTTTATAGTCAAAGTCTTTATCCACTTTTAATATTCCACGTAATCGTTTTACTCTCGGCGATAATTGATTAGGTTTTATTTCTCGTTTGTCTCTGGTGAGCAGCTTAAAATAATTTTCGACTAAATCAGAAAGACTTTGCCCTTTCTCTTTTGCATATTGCTTGGCTTCTTCTATTACATCCTTCTCTATGGTTAATGTTAATTTTGTATTCATTTTCTACCAAATTTATATATTAATATACGTGTTATTAACTTATTACACAACACGTGATATTCTTTTTCTTTATTAATTACTTATCATATGTTGTCAAAACTTAAATAGACTTTGACAAATGGCAATGGTGAGTACTACATTTTATATAAGGACCAATAAATGTAAAATATTAGCATTTCAGAAAACTTTAAGATATAGAGCTGTTACTTCTCATCTGGCTGGCGTCTAAAGATTGTAAAGAGTAGTTTTTTCATACTGGTTTGATAATGAGAAGCTGTCGGATTTGACGGCTTCTTTTTTTGCCCAAATGTGAACTGTTCCAATATCAATGTCAATGTCAAATTATCGAAAGATCTTACATTAGATATCGATACAACCTCCAGAGTATATTGAATATGACACTCACCACAATCATCGATACAACTGGAAAATAAAAACTGGTATTCTCTTTCTCTATCTTAATATCACCTGGCAGATTACCAAACCAACTAAGTGCTGTAGGAAAGAAATGATAGATCAAACCAATGACAACGATGATAAATCCGATAGAGATGATGACTTTGCCCATTATAATTTGTGTTTTAGGTCAGTAGCGTAATTTGTGAAATATATAGGATAAATATAATATCAAATAATTCATCACAAACATCCTATCTGCTACGTTTTCATATGTGTTAAACTCAATGTTTTAAAGCTTTTATTAACATGATTGTAAACTAACTTACATTCATAACTCCTTACATTTTAATAGCTTTGGCATAGATTTTGAATCTCTTATTATGATTATATTATTTTTCCTGGTAATATGATTTCTTAATGAGAACTAAACCGAGAATGAAGTTTGCAACCAAGATATTAAGCCTGGCCGCGGTATTGCTATTCTGCGCCTGTACTGATGATCAGATAGATCCAACTGCAGAGTTAGATTATAATCTGGAACGTGCTATGAGTACCTACTCTCCTACTCATTCTAAAGACTTCTATATTCTCCCTCAAAATGATAATCTATCTGAGATTCCTCAAGATCCAAAAAATCCACTCAACGTATCAAAAGTAAAATTAGGACAGTTTCTATTTTTTGAAACAGGTATTGCATTAGATGCTAAGAATCCTGAAGGTATGGGTACTTACTCATGTGCTACTTGCCATATACCTGATGCAGGATTTAGACCAGGATTCTTGCAAGGCATTGCTGATGGCGGTATGGGATTCGGATATAATGGAGATGGTCGTATAATGAATGATAACTATAATGAAGAAGATCTCGATGTACAATCAGCTCGACCTCTATCTCTACTTAATGTAGCATTCGTTAAGAATACATCTTGGAGTGGACAATTCGGTGCAGGTGGTGTCAATGTAGGTACAGAACATGTATGGAGTAATAGCGAAGGAACAAAAAGAAATAACTTAGGATACGACGGACTGGAGACACAGAACTTAGAAGGTCTGCATACACACAGAATGATTGTGAATAGAAACTTAATGGTCCAGTATGGATATAAGCACTTATTCGATGAGTCATTCCCTGAGATAAATGAAACATGGAGATACTCTAATTTCACTGCAGCTATGGCTATATCTGCTTATCTAAGAACAGTGATCACTAATGATGCTCCGTTCCAAGATTATCTCAAAGGTGACCTATCAGCTATTAGTAATGAAGAGAAAGAAGGTGCTATTCTATTCTTTGGCAAGGCCAATTGTAATAGTTGCCACTATGATAAGAACTTAGGTTCGAGTGAGTTTCATGCATTAGGTGTTAATGATATCGATCAGCATCCATATTCATTTAATAAGAGACCGGATGACAAGAGAAATTTTGGTAGAGGTGGCTTCACGAATGAGACTGCTGACTTATACAAATTCAAAGTACCAGGCATATACAATACGAGTGATACCCCATTCTTCTTCCACGGGTCGAGCAAGGAATCACTAGAAGATGTGATCAGATATAAGCTCAAAGCTGAAAAAGAAAATGATCGTGTACCACAAAGCCATATATCTGGTAAACTAAGAAAGATAGATCTCACAGATGAAGAAATCGACAAGCTTATACTCTTCATGTCCAAAAGTCTCAGAGATCCTAATCTGACTGCCAAATATCAGCCTGACCATATCAGATCGGGTAATTGCTTCCCTAACAACGATTATATATCTCAGCAAGATCTGGATTGTAATTAGTAGCAATTCTGCGCCTGCTTTTGGTTACAATTATGATATGGATAATTTTCACTTAGATTCCGTATTCCTAACCTCCTTTTATTTAGGGATATTCAGAAGTAGAAGTTATAATCCCAGAGGGATTACATTATGTTTAGCCCTGCAAGTATTGCAGGGATTAGGATATAAAGTCTGAGTGATTTGGCGTGATTTTTACAAAAATCATGACAAATCTGATAGGCATGTGCCCCCCTTATTGGCTGTATGTGACCAAATACTGAGTAATGGATTTAATTTATAATTTGGCAATAAACTAAGTGTAAGCAAATTAGGTTACTTCTAAACACCCCTATTAAGAGGCATCTACTCTACTAATCAAAAACTTAGACCTCAATTAAGTAGAAGATCTTTCTCTGCATTCAAGATAAAAATAGGAATGTCTGTTATTTAATATAGCGATCATACATCAAACCATTATTCTAAGATATAAGCAAATCTATTCATCACGTGATGCCACTCCCCTTCTACATCTATTATGATATCGTCGAAGTAAATAGAGGTTTCCTCATTTATATCTTGTAATACTTTATTGAGCTCATAAGCTTTTGTATAAGATGATTGGAAGGCTTGTACTTTGTCATTTTTATCTATGATGTACATTGTAAATCGCATAATCCGATATTCTTCGTTCCCAGCTTTTAGCATAGGATTTATCTTACGGACCTTGTGGAATTGCTTAATAGAACAGTTACTATCCGTCCCAAGAGATATCATTCCTCCCCATGACAATTCTGGCTCTGATTCTTCTATATCGTATTCTGGCAATCTATGTATATCTATTCCATCTATTCCAGACAAGGACGTAATAACAGTCTTAGGAGAAGAGAGGTATTCGTCTTTGTACTCCACTACCCTATACTTAGTCCTGTAATTAGGAATATGCAGTAGTTCAAATTTGCTCGCATCGGCGAATGCTGATATGATCTTGTCATTCTCTGGATCCATACGATCTATCTTAATGAGTGTCTTCGCATCATTACGATATATGATCTGATACATGCTTTCTTCTATAGCGCCAGCATACTTACTGGATAACTCTAAGTTAGGTGTATATAGATCAGGATATTCTGAAACCTGATATCTAAAGGTAAACTCACTCGGCATATATGACCCATTAGCTACTATGGAATCCTTTAAAGAATTGTAACTCATTCTCTCATTTTCATCTGTACCTTTCTCAGAGAATATGACAGATATCATGTCACCATCATCCAGACTCTCGAACCAATCAAAAAGTACTCGATCATCAATTGTCGCAGTATAGTCAAGTTGCTCTTCTATCCTAAAATTATGTACCGTTCTTTCTATCAATTTATGCAATTGATACCCTTCGATAACTATGGTAGAATCCGCTACCACATCTCTATATACAATAATATTGATATCATAATCTTCTAAGTTCATATCATCTCGGGTATCTGTATCGTATATAAGTTTGCGATCTAAAACGAGATTAGTCAATTCTTCCTTTTTAAGTTTTTGTAGATCAGACGCCACACCACCCCAGAAGAGAGGAAAGATAATCTTATCAGAAAATGGTGCTGTTACTTCGTAGTAGCCGTTAATTCTTTCTGGAGAATTAAATATGTAATTTCTATTAGAATAACTGACATTATTAAAATTAACGTCCTCTATTTCATACTCAAAATAAAAGTCGAAATCTATTTGGCTATTACGAAGCACAAAATTATCAATGATCACTTTCTGCGGAGATACATTCTCAAAAAGGAATTGCCAATCCTCAATATCAAAATCTTGATTGACCGTGATCGTATGCTTAATCTTCTCTAAGCCTGCCTCTAAGGTAAAATCAAAACTATACTCATACCAATAAGTATTATCAGCAAAAAACATTGGCTTTTTTTCTATGCTATTCCTTAATTGGAATATCGTCAATGAATCATTGTGGAATATAGTCCCTTCTTCTAAATGTTCCTCAGGTCCGTTATTATAGACTAAGCTACCCCATCGGAATATAATCAAGTTTTCTGAAGCCGTAGATTCGCTTTCTAAGCCGTCTATAATATCTGTCCACTTATTTAGTGCAATCACCTCAGTGGCTTCTATAGCGTCATAGGCATTATTAATATGATCCATACTATCCGCAATCACAGCAATGCGATCCGTAAAGTCAAAAGAAAACAAACACAGCAATGAAAAGAATACTGGTAGGATTGCTAAGCCTTTGCACAACCTCCAGTGACTACTCTTAATCTTACCAAGCATCTGTATCCTTTGCTTTATATCAGAGTAGAAAGTATGACTGAGTCGTGGAGCTGGGGTAGATTGAGATTGGCCTATTAGAATATTAGCATAAGCCAGCTTATTGGTTTGCTGAGTGACATATCTATCTGCGATAAACTCATGTGTCAGTCTAAGGCTCTTTCTAAATAAGTATATCAATGGATTAAACCATTTCAATATGACCAATATTTCCATACATATGACATCTAAACTATGCCATTGTCTTACATGCACAAGCTCATGGTCTATGATAGCACTATGTACATCCTTTCCCTTACCGCTATCCTTATCATTCCAAAATATATAACTAAAAAAAGAAGATGATGGCACCTTACCATCATGTGTGACAAGTGTATTGTCCCCTATCTTTTCTTTCTGACCTCTACCGATAAGATTAATTACTTTAAATAATGCATCGAAAAACTTCATCCCCATGATGAATATCCCAAGACCATATATTAATCTGATAATATCGCCAACTGAAATGATAAGTGGTGATGGAGCCTCTACAATTTCTATGAGAGACATGTGAGAGATCTGCATCTTATTAAGCGTCGGCATAATCAGATCTGCAACTGGCAATACATCAGAAGGGTTGTCCACATTAAATTCTAAAAAAGGAATAACAACAGATGCTATGGCAGAAGTCAATAAATAGAATCTATTGAGCTGGAAGAAGGTTTCTTTCTTCAGCAATGTCACATACAGCAAGTAGAATGCAGTAAGGCATATCGAAGATTCTATCAGATACTGTGGTAGTGTTAATGTTTGCATCACTAATTAGCTTTCAGATTATCCAATAATTCCTTGATCTGTGCCTCGGTCAGATTTTCTTCCTTTACAAAATACGACAACATCTCAGTATGCGAGTTCTCGAAGTAATTATTTAATAACGTCTTAAATGCATGTTTCTTGTACTTCTTCTGCTTTAGTATCGGATAATATCTGTGTGTCTTTCCGAATGCCTCGTACCCGACGATACCGTCACTTTCCAGTTTTCTAATTATGGATGATACCGTATTATAAGGTGGCGCAGGATCAGACATTTCTTCTATGATATCCTTGACAAATGCTTTCTGCAATTTCCAAAGGATTTGCATGATCTGTTCTTCCTTAGCATTCAGTGTGTACTGCATAATTAATTAAATATTTACTCTAACCTAACTAATTTTTAGTTTATCAACTAATATTTAGTTATAAAACTGTCGATTAGTTATAATAGAGCTGCAAGAAAAACTTTGCTTTCCTTAAATTATGCACTCTGTATGTACAGGAAGTCATGCTCTCGGACCATTTCTCTAAGATCACCAAGTTCAGACTTAGTATTGTAACTATCTATCTGAGTACCCATGGTGAATAGATCTATAATCGTCCCGATGCCAAAGAAGCCACATGTTACGAGCCACAGTATACCTTTAAGTAATTTACCAAGATATAAATGTTGCAAACCTGCAATTCCAATAAAACCTAAGATGGTTAGTAGATAAGCAAATCCTCTGGATTTCATAATTTTCGTTTTTCTAAGTCAAATTGACAAGATGGTCAACTACCCTATCAATGTTGAAAATTACGTGGAAAGTTCAGAGTTTGTGCATGGATGGGAGGCATTATCGACTAATGACGATGAGAATCGGACAAAGAAGAAAAGCTCCGGTCCCGATAGCTATCGGGATCGGGATCGGTGCTTTAATTATTTCTTCAATACATAACTTATTAGTCTCTGCCATTTATGTAATTGATTTTGTTAGCTATAAAGCTTTTTCCATATCGCATTATAATTATATAATTACCAGCAGCAGGAAAGTAAGAGCCTTTTAATTCTAATTCATTATAACCCTTTCTATAAATTTTTGAGTCGAATTTCTTAATTACTCTGTTGTTCATGTCATAAATACTGAATTCTAAATTATCATCATTTGGTATTTCAAACTCTACTACCGTCATTTCAGTGAAAGGATTGGGTGTACACTTATGCATCACATAACCTTCGACAGGACTACCAAGACTTTCTGGATTGCTTGTAAAGATTTCTCTTAGCTTTTGATTTATCTTCTTGGGATTTTTAGTGTTTAATTGTATAACTCCACAGTTCGATTCATTGCTATTCTTTCTATTAGTCTCAGAGTCACTGGAAATTTTAAGTCCCTGGTAATCACTTCTATCTATCAGATCAAATAACTCAAAAGGCATATCCTCTCCGTTTAAGATTAGTCTTGGATTCTCACAAACTTCCAGAAAATCCATTATTGCTTGGTCTGGACTTGGTGGTGGAGGTGGTGGTGAATTTAGCGGTGGCGGTGGCGGCGTAGGTACTGTATTCCTATCCTTGGTATTCCTGTTTAGCTTAGGATTCTTAGTGATAACTTCTATGATACCGCAGGCATTCTCATACTTTGCATATTTTTCAGGCAAATCGTTTTTGTAGACCTTGATTTCTTTAATGTCATCAGGATCTACATCTAAAACACTATTGACTCTTTGTCCATCCACTATCGTTATCGGATCTGTACAATCTAATCCTGCTTGACTTTCTATAGCATTAAGTTTAGCTAACTTATTTTCTTCACTCTCTAACTTAAACTTGATTGGTAAAGTAAAGTATACTCTAACTGGTTTTCCTCCTTGCTTACCAGGTATCCACTTCTTTTGAGACATTTCTTTGAGCATATTCAATGCCGCTTGTCCACAACCACCTCCTATGTCACGTACCACTTTAGGATTCGTAATACTGCCATCTTTATCTATGACGAATTGCACATACACCTTTCCCTCTAACTTTTTCTCTTTAGCTTCAGCTGGATACTCTAAATGACTGTATACCCATTCCAGCAATTTTTTCTCGGAACATTTGCTTTTTTCGTCTTTCTCTAATCCTAATTCTTCACATCCTGTAATTCTCGGCATTTCTTGTACGACCCTATAGATTTTTTCTTCATCTGTATCTTCGCTAAGTGGACTGAGATGCTCTTCCATATGAGGTAGGGTGTCCTTTAGTTCGCCAGTCTCTTTTTCGTAGTACGCTTCTTCATTTTCTACATAAACCATCTTCATTGTCTTACTAAAATCAGATGTGACCAAATTATAATAATAGACGCCTCCTTCTGGCAAGTCATTGGCTTTTACAACTATTTCATTTTGACCTTTAGCATAATTTCCTTCGTATGATTTTACAACTTCATTTTTGATATTGTATAAATAAACTTCTACTGCTCCAGCTTGATCTAATTCGAAAGTAATCGTAGTTGTTTTTCTAAAAGGATTAGGACTATTCTGGAATACCTTGACTGTAGTATTTTCCTTACTAACTGCATTTATTTTTTTTACGGAATTAGTTCTGCCGTCAATTACTTTAAATAGCATTTCAGTTGATTCAGATCCAGAGATTACCTTCATACTTGCTATTGTTTTCACCTGAGTCGCAGTCTTCGGAGTGAAGGTAAAACTGTATTGGTTTTCAATTCCTTGAACCTTCTTAGGTGAACTCACTCGACCCAGCGCAGGATTAATTAACACATCTAATCTCTCTTTTTTATTTGCATTGACTACTCTATACTCATAGGTTTCTCCTACAACTAATTCTTCAGATTGATTTAACATCACTAACCTCAGATCAGTAGCCATTTTCATGCAATAGGATAAGTTCTCATTATCTTTGTACGAAAATTCAATATCTACATTATGCAATAGAGCTTGCTCACTGAATCGATCATGGACAAAGTCTCTGTATACTTCATTATCAGGATACTTTTCGATTAGTCTCTTGAACTCCTGAGCTACAACTTGATAATCATCCAATTGGAATTTGGCTATAGATATATTAATATCTCTAAGTAACTCTTTTGGAATTTCTGGCTTCTTATTGTCCTCTTCGCAGGTTTTACAATCCTCAGTTAAGCCCGCTATGATATCATTTACAACCATAGTAAGTCCACTATTGACTTTAATGATCCGCTTGCTGCCGTCGGGATTATTCTTGAATGAATAAAGTACACAAAGGAAAAATAAGATCGGAATGAAAAGTAGATACTTGCCAATTTTGTAACGGGCCGATTTTTTTTTGTACAACATAGTAATACGTTTTTTTAAATGTGAATTAAAAAATTGATTGGTAAGGGCAAGTTCAATTCCGGATGAACTTTGCCCTAAAAGAATTTGGCCATAATTCTTTATATGTGTTGATTGGCTAGCGTATGCGTCAGCCACGTATTCGTGTGTCTGTCTGATTTCTTTCTTATACAGATATATGATAGGATTCCACCAAAATAAAATAGATATGATCTCAAAGAAAAGCACATCCAAGGTATGCCGACTCTTAACATGTATCATCTCATGATCTATAATCTCACGGATAGAATCATCTTTTAAGAATGAACGATGGAGAAATACATATTTCAAAAACGAAAAAGGCAAATGATAATTATCTGATAATACTAAAGTGAAATCATCTTCTGCAACCTTCTCTCCTGACTTCCACAGTCGCTAGATATTCTTAAGTCCATGATAAAACTTAAAACTAAAAAACAGAATCCCTAAAATATATATACCGTACAATGCAAACTGAAAATTAAATACACTATCCTCTGCAGGTACCGTCATCGCTTCTGAGACTGCATAGGTCGTATAATGAATAGCTTGTACAGGCTGCATGATCAGAGGTTCTACAGATTCCAGATTAATAGGAATTTTTCTTATAAGCGGGATCACTGCTCCGATCCATATCGTGTGCAATAGATACCATCTGTTCACATTAAAGAAGGTCTCCTTCTTAAGAAAGATATAATAGATTGCATAAAATAATGCCCAAGCGATGCTAACTTCTAAGAAATAATGAATCATGGATTTCGTTTAGTTGGTTGTATTAATTAATGATCGATTGATAATCGAATTCCTTCTCTACGTGGTAACCATCTATAGTTGCGATGCATCTCAATCTGCTGATTTTATTAGTATCTACTCTAAGCCCAAGATAGAATCCACCATCATAGTCTCCTGACACATATGTACTAATACGTTCCCCCGTATTGATATCATAAGACACCGCATTCATCTTGCCTACTTTGTCTGATATTAGATTAAGAAACATGACGCTATTATGATCTACGCTAAGTTCGAATAAGGAAGGCTCTATACTATGGTCCTTCATATATTGTGGCGTATATGCATGAGTGAAATAAGTAACGTGATCCTTCAGATAAGTTACACCCTGTGCTTTCTTAATACTATCCTTGACAGCCCTGCTTATCTCTGGAAATACATAATCCTTATATACATGATAGATGGAATCAGATAAGACCATGGTATCCATTCTTATGCTATCTACTGACAATCCATCGATATAGTATTCCCTATTAGACTGATATCGTGGACTATCAGCTCTATAGTTGTTTCTAACGTAATGAAGATAGCTGTCACCTATAGAATCATCTTCTGCTATTCTCTGAGTATCTACACATGCACAGAAACCCAATAATGAGAATAAGCAAAGTATGATTCTTTTATGCATTTTATTTCTTCTTGTTCATTTGATTGATCACCTCCGTCAATTCTTTAAGACTCATATCATTTTCTTTTACAAGAAAAGAAACCAGATTATTCATCGATCCCTCGAAGTATCCTGACACAAGATTCTTCAATGAAAACTTAGTATAGACTTCTTTCTGAATGATAGAAAAATACTCATGCGTCCGACCATAAGTTTTATGATCTACAAATTCTTTCTTCTCTAAGATGCGGACAATCGATGATATGGTACTATGCGGTGGATGGGGTTCTTCCATCTGCGCAATGAGTTGTGATACCGTGCATGGTCCATGTTCCCAGATCATGTGCATCACTTCTTCCTCTGCTTTGGTCAATCTTTTCATAAGGTCTTTTTGTATGAAAGTAAATATATAACGTATTTTACAGTTATACAACTATATCTTTAGTTATTGTCTAATTTTATTGGGCAAATAGTACATAAGCAGTCAAGAGAAGGTCGATTGACTTCTCATTTATAATAATATAATCTAAGATGAAATAGAGACAGGACTATCCCTAAACTTGACTTTTAATTAATCCAACTTAACCCTCTCTTCTAATACTTTCGATTTCTCCAATGCGATAGCTAATTGTATGCTATCTACAGCATGAGACAATCTTACCGATGGCTTGACTTTACCTAAGACAGTTTGTGTATAGTGATGTAGTTGCAGATACTCGGGATATAGAAAGCGTTGTTCGGAGTCAAGGTAGACTTCTTCTCGAGCTCCAAATTCTGTGTATAATTTGTAGGACTTATTATTTGTATTGCTGATTATAATCTGGCCTTTATTACCATAGATGGTCAGATAGCTTTGCCCTTTCTTAATGTTGGGTTGTACTATAATTGTAAATGAAGAAGACTTTTCCGTATTTGCTTTACAGATAAGTGTATCTCGATTATCTTCCACATTGACATCTGTTATAGGGACATCCATGATGGCTTGGCACAATTCTATTTCCTCCAGCGCATGATTAAGTAAGATGCTACCGGTAGAAGCATTATGAGTTTTATTAATGCTAGTGAAAAATGATGAGTCTACACTTATATGATTAATCATTCCGATCTTACCCTTAGCCACATCTTCTCTGACAAGCTGGATAAGAGGACTGAAGTGGACTGTAGAACTTGCCATGACTACCTGACTGGGATGTGACTTAGCAGCTTGCTGTACGGCTAATGCATCATCATAATTAAGTGCAATAGGATTAGCCATGAAGACATGCTTACCTGCATCTATAGCAGCAATCGCTTGGTGTGGTCTCTGATCTGGATCAGAAAATATAAATACGAGATCTACATCATGGTTTTCTATGAGAGACTTATCATCAGAATAGACATACTCTAATGACAGATCATTCTTAGCGTAGAGTAATTCCTTTTGGGTTTTGCCATAAGCTGCTATTAGATTGAGATCCTTGATATGGGATTTGATCAGATTAGCGTATACGACTCCTAATTGATCCAGACCTATGATTCCAGCTTTTACATTATACAGCATATATAATTAGAGGTGTCTTTCTGCGTGATAACTGGATCTCACAAGAGGACCACTTTCTACATAATCTATTCCCATCTTAAGACCTTCTTCCTTGTAATAGGCGAATGTCTCCGGCGTCACAAATTCTTCCACCATCAGGTGCATTCTTGTAGGCTGTAAGTATTGTCCTATCGTCACCACATCACATCCATGATTATGGAGATCTTGCATTACTTCTAAGACTTGCTCTTTAGCCTCTCCTAGCCCTACCATGAATCCTGACTTGGTTCTTTTGTCAGCATCTTTAGTTCTTTGAATTTGTTCTAGACTTCTATCATATTTCGCTTGTGGTCTTACTTTTCTGTATAAGTCTCTTACTGTCTCCATGTTATGTGAGATGACTTCTTGTCCACCTTCTATCATTCTATCGAGTGCTGTCCAGTTAGCTCTGACATCTGGGATGAGTGTCTCTATAGTTGTATTGGGTGATTCTTCCTTGACTTGGACAACTGTCTGATACCAGATCTCTGCACCTCTGTCTTTGAGTTCATCTCTATTGACAGAAGTGATTACTGCATGCTTGACTTCCATGAGACGGATTGCTTCCGCTACCCTTCTTGGTTCATCTTCATCGTACTCTGGTGGCCTTCCTGTCTTGACAGCACAGAAGCTACAGCTTCTTGTACATACATTACCTAATATCATAAATGTTGCAGTACCCGCTCCCCAGCATTCTCCCATATTCGGGCAGTTACCGCTCTGGCAGATTGTATTGAGATTATACTCATCTACTAATTTTCTGACTCTCTTATAGTCCTCACCTATGGGTAACTTCACTCTAAGCCAATCAGGTTTTTTAGTTCGCTTGGGCTTCTCTGATTCAGACGATATAACTGGTAATTCTAACATCTAATTTTTTCTTGATCCTAATTGTATATTGAAATATACTCTGACAAAATAATATCGATTTCTAACCGCTTCTGATTCTATAAATATAGGAACCTTAGTAGGATATACATCAAACATCAGCCCCGTCTCGAATGCCTTCACACTCTTATCAAATGCTCCCATCGCAATGTGTGCTCCTACCTTAGCTTGCAAGCCTGCTCTCACAGACATTTCATCGAATCCCTTAAAGAAGGATGACCGAGCAGCGATCTGATTGATATCTAAAAACTGTGCACTATTAGTCCCATCATACTTAACGCTTTGTAACACCGGAATGATCTCACCATCTACCACTTCTCTTCCTTGCACCTGTAGATAATATGGCTTAAGCAATACCAATGAAGGGCCGATCTCATAGGTATATCCTACCGCAACCCCTCTTCTTTTTTCTTTTTCAGATAGATATCTTTTGACACCGACACCGGCTCTCAGATTAAATACAGAATTGATCTTTCCATAGGTAAATGTACCTGATCCATTAAGTGTAGATATACGGGTCTGTGTCTTTTCCCGAGGATCTTTTGTAAATCCCAATTCTACATGATAATAATTAGTTCTATCATATGCCCTGATTTTTCCTGAATTATAGGCTATAGCAGCTCCATTCTCATGTAATCTTAGATCTATAGACCATTCTTTTTTGTATATAATGCCTTTCCAGTCTACTTCTACGAGCTTAGGTTGTATGACTCGCTGAGCAGTCAGCTGATAACTGAGGGAGAAAAGTAACGATATGACTAATAGAGATCTCATCTTATTGACAGTAAATATAACTTATATAAGAATATCAAACCTAATGTTATTGTTCAATGGATGTTGTGTTATCTATTGGAGAATAGAAGAATGACTAACAAATGCAAAAGCGATGACTCTAAACAATAGAGCTGCTAAAGAGTCAGATGTTTTCGTTAACCCATTTCTTCTAAAGTTATCAATAACCTGATGCTTATTTAGATTAGGATTCTTTCTGTTCTCTACCAATTTACTGAAAGAATCAATTGCAACTGCGGGATAATTGCTAATAATATCGCTTAGAAAGTGATCACTACTTTTTGCTACCAGCCCCAAAGAATCGAGGTAATCCTTTGGAAAATCTTTTAAATTATTTGTAACAATAATGTTCGCATTCGTTTTGATTGCAGCAGCTAGAACATGGCAATCATTCTCATCAGGAAGCTTTAGAGTTTTTATGATTGGTTCGTAACTCAGAACCATCGCATTCGGAAATGCCATATTTGCCCATCCGATTCGCTTTCTTATTTCAGTCGCTTGGACCCCTCTCCTCCCCATGACATCTTTCCACTCATCGAATATGTGTTTACTCCATTTAGGTATGTAAAGATCATCATAAGCAAACCAAAAAAGTAAATCCCGAATTTCAATCGGAAGAATGACATTGGTATCAAGCACTGCGGTAATCAGATCACTCTGTATCATATAACCCTGATGCCTCGTCAGCTTCCATTATTTTAATGAGCAGTTCTTTCTGCTTTGCTTTTTCGGTCTTTTTATATGATACTAAGTCTTCGTACTTTACTCTTCTGTGCTTGCCTATTTTAGTGTATTCTATTTTTCCTTCTTCGAGTAACTTAACCACATGAGGACGAGAACAATTAAGATAATCAGCAGCAGCCTGTGTGGTCATCTCAGTTGCTGTAGCAACAAGAGAGATATGCTTACCTTGGCTTGTGAGCTTTAGTATTTCTGTAAGATGATGTAGAGCTTGCATAGGAATAGTAATCATTAAATCTGTAAGCTGCACCTCGACTTTATTATCGGTGAATTTGCCTATCTCTTTTGAGATTATATTGTAAGAATCTAAAGCGAGTTGCTTGTCCTCGTCAGAAATTTTAGAATCAGTTTTTAAATAGACCATAACTTTTATTTATACACAAATATACGTTTTTATATTCGAAATAAACAAAACATACGAAATAATCGAAACATTCTTTTTGCCACATTTATAACCAATGATCCTAATTAGAAGTCCGAACAGTAGTCGTCCTCTGTATCCAACAAGCTACCTTATATGAATCACCAGCCTTAATCCTGCGACTGAATATATCTTCTCGATTAGGCATATACTGCTTATAGGTTCTGATGAGCTTCTTAGCCTCTTCTGCGACTATAGGGTCTGACTTAGCTTTCTCCCACATATCGATTGCTACCCAAGTTACCACCTGACTATCCCAGCCTGTACCTGGGCCACATAATGGACCACTGGAAGCATACAGCTTACCTATTAAAAGGTATGGCTCACCAGATGCAGGCTTGTATTCTGCTGATTGCAAGGCATATTTTCTTGACTTTGGAAAGTTCTTAATATCTGCATAATAGATCTTAGATATAAGTAGTGTATATTTTGCTTTTTTCTGTGCATCATCCGTCTTTGCAACAAACTGATCGAATAGCTCTACAGCATCATAATACTTCCCTTCCTCGTAAGCAGTATAAGCTTGTCGTAGCACTCCTGGAGGTGGAGGCGGTGTGTAACACTTATTATCTTTAGCTGCCTTAGCTTCTACAACTGATACAGAGGTGGGATCACATCCACCCCAAAGCAATCTACCATAGACCGTATTGATTGTCTCACAATCATCTGGATTCTCAGCTAATAGAGCCATGTATTTCTTCTCGAAGTAAGCACAATCATATAGCCCCTCTATCCCTTCCAGATTGTCTAATCTTGCTGGCGCATAATTATTGATAATATTCCAAGCTTCCTTGTTCTTGCCACTGGCATTACCTGTCTCCATTGCTGAATTAATGATGTCTATATACTTACGAGCTTCTGGTAGTGGAATCTCTTTTGCGATGACCTTATCCGTTATGATTTTAGTGAAAGGATTAATAACGAAATAATCCAGATTTTTGCCTTTAGCATCTGCAGCTTGCTTAAATAACTCATAGACTTCTTCCTCACTTGCCTCAGCAGAGTAGTAATAGTAATAATCAAATGCCTTACGACCTGCGACATAACCAGCCTCACCATAACATTCGATACGCTTATCGTATATCTGCATGATCGTGTCTACGTAAGTAGACTTTAGTGCAGCATCTTTTTCATTTTCATACTTGTATTTATATATCGCTATGCCGTCCTCATATTGATACTTAATCGATCCATTAGCCGCTGGCGCTCCATAGAAAGCTGTCTTCCATAATGGATATGCTGCATCATAGTTTTTCAGTTTGATCTGATCTTTATACAAGACATATGCAGTCTCGACTTTATCTCGTTTACTGCTGCTTAACTTAGCTAATGTCATGCATGGATTATCCACTACCTCCTCCTGTACAGGCTCTGGTATCTCTGTCTCAGTGACCGTTTCTACAACCTTGGGCGTACAAGCTATAATAGAGCATAGGGATAAAATGAAATAAAAGAAAACGTAGTTTCTCATGTATTATCTTTTTATTTAGACTTTAAAAGTAATGATACGAGACATATTTGGATACAAATAATTCTCTAAAGCTTCGAAAAGACAATAAAACTATGGCTAAGAAGAAAATATTAGTACTAACAGGTGGAGGAGATTGCCCTGGGCTAAATGCTGTAATTAGGGGAATATATAAGTCAGCTATGGAGCATGGCGGCTATGAAGTATATGGTTGCATAGAGGCATTTAATGGGTTGATGCAGGATCCTGTAGATATCATTAAGTTAACCAGAAGCAGGGTGAGTGGCATCCACGTGAAAGGTGGAACTATCCTGAGAACGACTAACAAAGGTAATCCACTCTCCTACCCATCAGTGGATAAGAAAGGCAATTATGTACATAAAGATATCAGTAAGTCGCTGATTAAAAAGATAACGAAATTGGGATTTTCCGCTGTTATCAATATCGGCGGAGATGGATCACAGGCCATCTCTCAAGCGCTGTATGAGAAGGGTCTTAATATCATTGGAGTCCCTAAGACAATCGACAATGACCTTTCTGCGACTGATTTGACATTCGGATTTAGTACAGCTGTGCAGATTGCTACTGAGGCATTCGATAAGTTAGTGACTACGGCGGCGAGTCATAATCGGATTATGATACTGGAAGTCATGGGCAGAGATGCAGGATGGATTGCTCTCCATACTGCCATAGCTGGTGGCGCAGAGTTATGTTTGATTCCTGAGATTCCATTTGATGTAGCGACTGTAGCTAAAGCTATCAATAAGCGCTATAAGAAAGGTAAAGGTTTCGTCAATATTGTAGTCGCTGAAGGAGCTAAATTAAGTGGAAAGACTATCGGAAAGAGAGAAGTCGGGGATCTCAATTTTAAACTCGGTGGCGTAGGTAATGCCCTGAGACATGCCTTAGAAGAATATGGAGTGGCACCTGATATAAGAGTTGCTGTATTAGGGCATATACAGAGAGGTGGGACACCCGTGGCTTTTGATCGTATATTGGCTACAGCATTCGGGGTGAGAGCTTTTGAGATGGTTAGAGATGAGAAGTATGGCCATATGGTATGCTATAAAAACAATAGTATAAAAGAAGCCACACTCAAAAAAGCAATCAGCAAGTACAACCACATCGCTAAAGATCACTATCTCATCCATACAGCTAAGTCAACGGGAATTAGCTTTGGCGATCCGAATTAATGTTTGATCCCATGAGATAGTTAATATCTAAAAGGAATTCTCGACTTTGCTAACTACTCGGATCTAGTAGGGTAAACAGGTGAATAATTTGTCTTCATGTGTACATATTAACATAATTTACTATGTTTAGGTTATTATCAATCCAAAAAATATTAAAACATGAAAAAACAATTACTCTTATTAAGCTTCTTACTTCTGTTAAGTTCTATGGCCGTCGGACAGGTACAATTCGGTGTCGGAGGTACCTTGATTAATGACTTTGGTGTACAAGGTAGAGCTAAAATCAGTATTACAGATAAGATTAATGCCTTACCAGCAGTAAGTTACTTCTTCTCTACAGGCACTGTAATAGGTGTTGATTTCGTAGGCTCATACGATGTAGCAGAAGTATCTGAATTTCCTATATATGCAACAGGTGGATTGTCGTTATTGAGATTCTCAGGCTTTGGGACGAGTATTACTACAAAAGCATTAAGCTTAGGAGCAGGAACAGTATATAACTCCAATATCTACGGAGAAATTCGACTTCTACTTGGAATAGGTGACGGCGGTGGTAGTGATATTGGAATCAATGTCGGTTATTATTTCTAAAATAGATAAGAGATAACTCAATTAAAAAATGGGATGATTCATTACTGAATCATCCCATTTTTATTTTCACTGAGAACTACCTTGTTCTCTTATACCATTTAAACATTAGAATGTCGGAAATATTATAATAGAATTAGCCAATCTCTGCGTTAAAAATACTCTCCTTAGCTACCGCTATGACTGCGTTTTTTACCTTAATCTTAACAAATTCTATTCTATAATCTTAACCGACATCTTAAAATTTAAATATTATTAGTTATATCTGATCGTTACAGTCTCTCCTATCCAGCATCCTACCTTAGTCTTATCACCAGCTTTAAAGCTCTGCATGAATCCATCTTCCTGACTCGGCATAGACCCTCTATACTTTGATACTTTAGTGCTTGCTTCTTCTGCTACTTCTGGATCTATAGACTTAGCATAATTGTACTTGTCCATTGCTGCTAATATAGCTAACCTTTGATTCCAAGGATTCCCGCAATTTCTTGCGCCTGTTGCATACATATCACCTATAAGCATATATGGTCTACCCCAGTTAGATCTTAATTCTGCTGCTTCTTTTGCAGTAGATCTTGCTTTGTTGTAGTCTTTTAGTTTTCTAAACTGTATCGAAGCTTTAGAAAATAAGTATCCCGCCTTATTAGAAGGGTCTGCTTCTCCAGCAATCGCCTCATCATATTTCATGAGTGCACCATCATAATCTCCTGAGTCATAGAGTTTCTTAGCCATAACAGCTGGATTATTTTGCTCAAATTCCGCCTGTAACTTAGCATTCTCCTTTGTTGCGTATGTCTTCCACTTGCCTTCTAACTCTACTAAGAATGGATCAGAATCATCACAATTTCTACGCTTAAGTAATCCGATGATATTCTTTAACTGATCCATATCATTAGGATCTGATTCATACATTTCTTTGTAAGAAGGTTTAAAGTAATCACAGTCAAATATGTCTGTCTCGATAGGACCGAACTTAGCTTTTGCTGCACTCCATGCCTGATCGTAGTAATCACCTAACCTGTCATTATTCTCTAAGTTATACTTAGCGATTTCCTCCATCTTACTGAAGTATCCCAGCGTCTGTTCTTTTGTCAATTTCTCTTTCTGGAATTGATACACAACAATAGCCGCTACTGGATCAAAGAACGTATACTCGATATCGTTATCTGCTAATTCTAATGCTTGGTCATAGACTTCTAAGTTCTTAGAGTAAGACGAATTAAGCGTGTAGAACATATCGAACCCTTTCCTAGTGTACACATAACCAATTTTCTCATTGTAGCATTCGTTATCATCTTCTCCCTTACACTTAGATGGCTGTATAGATCTTGTCTTATAGGCATCTATTGCCTCGTCGTAGAGCTTATTAATCTGAGCCTTATATTCATCTTTCTTAGCAGCATCAGTTTCTGCTGTGTACTTGTGTACATAGATCTTAGCGCCATCTAAGAAATGGTAATCTCTCTTACCATCTGCCGCTGGCGCCATCTCGTATGCTTTCTTCCAGTTTTCTTCTGCTACTTTCCAGTCTTCAGCCTTTAAGGCTTGTCTATATACCGAGTGATAATCAGAAGCTTCTTCTTCGTTAGGCATTCCTACCCAGGACTTGTATTGCGCTTGCGACACAGAAGCTGCGATCATTAACACGCTCATCGTCAACATTAAACTTTTAATTCTATTCATAACTCTTAATATTTAGTTGTCTTAATTATACTTTCTTTTTATAAACCACTCATCATCATTGAAAGTGAAGCTAAATGTAAACTTCACATAACGTTCTTCTATCGCTGTTCCACTTCCTAACATCCCTGCAGATATCCCTAAGTTAGCATGAGATATCTTTCTCTGGTAGAAAAAAGGCATCCCAAAACCAAAATTGACTCCGATGTCCTTAATCGTCTCTCCTTGGTTAAATATTAATTCCTCATTAGGAACAAGCTTGTAATGTACCCCGAATCTATAATGCACTCGTGAGAAGTAATTAGTGATCGAGTTAAACTTAGGACGATAATATCCACCAAATGATAACTTATATGTGCTTTTTAATGGATTATTAACAAAATCACCCCTGAATTGGGACCAATCATTCCTTGCATAGTCGATGCCTAAGCCAAATTTTTCTCCACTATAGTATGTTATGCCTATACCTATCTCCGAAGGTAATACCCCCGTTCCTTTCACTTCTTCGAATACACCTAAGGTATCGACGCTGACTGGTGTTCGAGTTGTCGGTACGAATTGTCTGATGATATTCAGATTAGTCTGAGTACTATTGTAATTGGTACTCGAATTACCATATAAGCCTATCGACAATTGCTTAAGGTGTGTCGCTTTCTGATCATCATAAGCTTTCTTATTGAAGCTGTGAGTGTATATAGCTCCCAAGTTATATTGGAATCCGGAAAGGCTGATAGTATTCTCTGATGAGGTTATGAATGCGGCAGCAACGTCTTGTATCTGCAACTGATTAAAGTAACTCAACTTGCCAAACAAGTATGATAAGTTAGCACCAAATGAAAAATTCTTGTAACTAACCGAATTACTCCAGGTAAACTGATATGTCCCTCCGTTACCAGTGAATATCCTATTAACGGGGCCTATATCAGCATCTGTACTATCGACGGTGGCTACATTGTACCCCATGACACTATAAGGCAAAAGTGTGAATGCTGTCGTAGCTGCTATATCCCTTTCCTTGCGATCTAGAAGATCATTAAGCCGATTCTGCAAGGGTACTGCTAATGACAAATAAGATAGATTACCACTCCACAAACTTGTGTAAGGGTCGTCAGGACTGGTTCTCAGACCATATCTTTCTGCATATAGCCCTATGTCAAATGAAGTTGCCCTTAGATGACTGAGTGCTGCAGGATTGACAATATTAATATTGTATGGACTTATATATGATGCTCCAAGACCTCCCATATTCTCAGAGAAATAAAAATTACGATCACTGACCTCCCCGATACCATATCTAGAGTAGGGAGAATTGATCTTCGGTTGTGCTGACATGATCACCGTACTGAGGCATATCAGACAGAAAATCAGGTGTATGGGGCTTTTCTTAATCATATAAAAAAAGTCTCTTTTAGGAGAAATAGGAATTAAAGACAATAGTTTATTTTTTTAATGATTTTGCTTCAAAATGTGATTGAGCCCATCTAATACCAGATTAGGATTGACAAATATCTTAGATTCTATCAAATCCCCAAAATATATAGCGTCACCACCAGTTAAAATAACTGTAAGACGACCCCATTTCTTAGTTAAATAATCTATAATTCGCTCGATCTCAAACTTTATACCCCAAATTGCTCCATTCTGGATGGCACTTTTTGTAGATCGGCCGATGACATCCTCATTCTTCTTTCGCTTCACTAAAGGCAAACTGGATGTAAAATGATGCATCGCTTGCAATCTTAATTCTATTCCGGGAGATATATTGCCTCCTTGATAGTTTAATCTCTCATCGACGTAGTCATATGTCATGCAAGTGCCTATGTCGATGACCAGAACTCTTTTCTTAGGATACTGATGCACAGCCCCAACTACGGCTGCTAATCTGTCCAGCCCCAGAGTATGAGGTGTCTTGTATAAGATATTGACAGGAACCTTCGTCTTGTGACTCAGTAATATTAGATGATAATTCTTTTGTAAATGTTGTACAACGTATGGAAGCGATTTTCTTACTGTAGAAATTATTGATTGTGTAAATGGATATTTCTTTCTTAATGATATTATATCCTTGACTAATAACTTCTTATATCTCTTATAATATACCATTTCATCATTTGCATAGATTGCAAGCTTGATGTATGTATTTCCTATGTCGAGGATGAGGTTCATATACTTTTAGGTTGCTGAGGTCAATCTTTGAAGTGAGGAAATATGGCAAGGCATTACTCAAAATATTTATCTACGCCATAAACGTCTAATGCTTAAAGTGTCTTACTCCTGTGAATACCATTGCCAGATCATTCTCATTACAATAATCAATACTTAAGTTATCCTTAATCGAACCACCTGGTTGTACGACTGCTGCAATGCCTGACTGATGAGCTAACTCTACGCAATCGGGAAATGGGAAGAAAGCATCAGATGCCATCACGGCACCCTTAAGATCAAAACCCATCACACCCGCCTTAGCAATCGCCTGCTTACAGGCATCTACTCTGGAAGTCTGACCACAACCCATACCCAATAATTGGTTATCTCTTGCAAGTACAATCGTGTTAGACTTAAGATGCTTAACCAGCTTATTAGCGAATGCTAAATCTGACATCTGCGATTCTGTAGGCGTCTTAGTTGTCTTAGATATAAAATCTGTGGGTGTCTCTGCTTTGATATCTGTATCCTGCACGATCACACCATTAAGCAACGACTTATAAGTCTTCTGTTGCCTGACAAATTCGTTAATCTTGAGCAAGACTCGCTTCTTCTTAGATGTCAATAACTCTAATGCATCAGCATCAAAATCTGGCGCTATCAGTACCTCATAGAAGAGCTTATGGATCTCCTCGGCTGTCTGTAGATCTATCTTAGTATTAACAATCAATACACCACCGAAAGCGGATACAGGATCTCCCGCTAATGCCGCATGCCAAGCCGCCAACACAGTATCTCTAGTCGCAAGTCCACACGGGTTAGTGTGCTTAAGCACTGCAAATGTAGGTGCATTATCCTGATACTCTGCCATCAGTTGTACCGCAGCATCTATATCTACGAGATTATTAAAAGAAAGATCTTTACCGCTGATCTTAGTGAAGACATTATTAAGTTCACCAAAATAGATACCTTGCTGATGCGGATTCTCACCATACCTGAGCACAGAAGAATCATTCACACTGATGCGAAAGTTATTATCTACTTCTTCAGATCGATTAAAGTAATTATAGATCGCAGAGTCATAATGTGAGGATACTGCGAATGCTGCTCCCGCCATTTTCTTCCGGTCAGCTAATGATGTCTCAGCATTCTGATTAGCTAATACATTTTCTAAGAATCCATATTGCTTCTGCGAAGGAATAATCAACACATCACCAAAATTCTTAGCAGCTGCTCTGATAAGTGCAATACCTCCAATATCTATCTTCTCTATAATCTTCTCAGCATCATCCGTCTGAGCAATCGTATCCTCGAATGGATAAAGGTCTACAACCACAAGATCGATCTCTGGAATCTCATACTTTTCTAATTGCACAAGATGGTCTTCCTCTCGGCGAGCCAATATTCCACCAAAGACCTTCGGGTGTAATGTCTTCACTCTTCCATCTAATATGGAAGGATAAGATGTGATGTCTTCGACCTGAATAGGCGACAAGCCATGCTTCTCCAAAAAGTCAAATGTCCCTCCTGTAGAATAGATTTTGATATCTGAGTCTTTGAGCTGCGTGATGATTCCGTCAAGTCCTGACTTATCGAATACAGAAATCAGAGCAGATTTTATTTTTCTGGTTGGCATTGCAATAGATGATTAAGGCGACAAATGTAAATAAAATGATTCTAACCCTTTAGTTACTATGATCTCTGCTTTTATCTGGTTATTCATTTTTTCATCGCAAGCGAAGAACGAGTCGAGTGGTAATTAGGGCAGAATCAGGATTTTTAGGATTTGTCGATTAGCTGGATTTTTTTTCGCAAGGTACCCAAGACAGAATCTTGATGAAATATCAAACGTAGTTCGCTAAACACAAAAGCTCTTCTGCAAACTACGCTTAACGGCCTTTTTTTTCATCGCGAGCGAAGAATGAGTCGAGTGATCTTCGGGTTTGTTATCTGGCTAACTTAGATATTGAGTAGGCTTATCTTTCTTTCTTTATAAATGACAAGCTTACATCATGAGTGCATGGGATAGCTTTTCTGGCCATAGCTTTGATTACGACATAAGTCAATATAAGAGCGGTATCTACTTTATAAAAGATGTAGATACATCAGAATTAGTTAAATTTATAAAAATATAAATTGTCAATAAAGCAGAGAAAGCACCATCTTTCTCTGCTTTTTAATAATCGAATGTGAAATATATTATCTGTACATTTTTATTTTTTAGTATAGTTTTATCCAACGCCTACAGCCAAAATAAGCAAGACTATGTTTGGATGTTTGGGAATGATCAGAATCTCCAGCAGGAAGGTATACAAGGTATACGCTTTGATTTCAATGAGAAGCCTTTTGAGCCAGAAGGTGCAGATCAAGGTCTAAGCTTTGATCAGAATAATGCCTCTATTTGTGATGAGGATGGAAATTTATTATTCTATACTAATGGCTGCGCTGTATCTAATCGCAATCATCAGATAATGCCTAATGGTGATAGCATCAATGCTGGCAATTTTTTTGATATGATATGGAGAGGTGATTGCAGAAGTGGGTATCCTGGTAGACAAGACATTACAATATTACCAGATCCAAGTTTTGACTTGGGTTATTATATCATTCATAAACCTGAAGAGTTCGTGCCAGGTAACGATCCCAGTATTTTTGTAAAACATATGAATTACACCTACGTAGATATGAGCTTAGATGGTGGACTTGGAAACGTA